>Ga0326728_10005365_pt1 | contig 36145 bp, 31 predicted proteins | sample MB3enrmetagenome_FD_207602 | JGI IMG/M metagenome (GOLD analysis project Ga0326728, IMG submission 207602) | Lab enriched peat soil microbial communities from McLean, Ithaca, NY, United States - MB31MN | ecosystem: Environmental > Terrestrial > Soil > Wetlands > Peat | place: USA: New York...
CCGCATGCAGTTGCCTTCGGCTCGCGGTTGCTACCAACTCGCTCCGCAGAGGACTCTCACCTCCAATCCAGTGCCCATGCCTGGCACACCAAGCCGCTGCGCGGTCGCTAACGCGAACCTTGACGGCTCCGCGCGTCGATGGCTTTCGGTATCCATGTCTCTTTGGCGCACGAAGCGGCCGAAGGCCGTGTTCGTTCACCAAAGAGACATGGAAACAATTCGCCACGTCGACGAGGCGCAGTCACCCGAAGGGCCGAAGCGAAGCGGAGGAGCGGCGCAGCCGCTTGACGGCGACTCGGCGACGTGCCGCGCTTGGCCGCGAATACTTGGCCCACCGTCATGCCCCCCGCCCCGCGAACACCTCCTTCGCCGCAAACAGCCCGTTCAGCGCGGCGGGAAAGCCGGCGTAGACCGCCATCTGCATCAGGATCTCGACGATCTCCGCGCGCGTCAGGCCGACGTTGAGGCCGGCTTGGATGTGGACCTTGAGCTGCGGCGCGGCGTTGCCGAGCGCGGTCAACGCCGCGATGGTCGCGATTTCGCGCTCGCGCAGGCCGAGGCCCGGACGCGAATAAATGTCGCCGAAGGGGAACTCCAAGAGATAGCGCGCGAAGTCAGGCGCGATATCGGCGAGCGCGGCGACGACTTTCTCGCCTCCTTCGCCGTCGATACTCTTGAGCGCCGCGGCGCCGCGTTCAAACCTGTCGCCGTTTGGCTTGCTGTCGTTGGCCATGGCGCGATTCCTTCTCGGTTGCGCCGGCGTAGCCGGCGATCTTCTCGTCGAGGGCGAGGAGGCTCGCCTGAAGTTCGCTCAGGCGCTTGCGGACGCCGACGCGATGGCGCTCCAGCAGCGCGCGTCGTTCGCCCGCCGTCGACGCGCCCTCGGCGCGCAGCCGCGCATAAGCGAGCATCTCGCGGATCGGCATGCCCGTCGTCTTCAGGCGGCCGAGAAATTCGATCCAGGCGAGGATGGCGGCGTCGTAGTCGCGCCGGCCCGCGCGATCCCTCGGCGCGCGCGGCAGCAGGCCGATCCGCTCGTAGTAGCGGATGGTGTGGCCGGAGAGGCCGCTCAGCCTGGCGAGTTCGCCGATCTTCATGGGCTTGCCCTTGGTCTCGACGCCGACCTTGCTACAGGTTGGAGCGCGCTCGAAGTCAAGGCCCGCCCGCGCCCCGCCTCGCCGCCTGTCGCCGACGGAAGCCGCCCGCCCCGCCGCCGCCGACCTCGCCGACCCGGCCCGACCGACCCAGCCCGGCCGAAAACCCGCGCGGCGCCTCTTTACAATGACTGACTCGTCAGTCATTGTGGCGCGGAAGGAGATTTCCATGTCCCCCGCCGCTCATGCGCCGAACCGACGCCAAGCCGCCGCCGAAAAGCGCCGACAAGCGATTCTCGCCGCCGCGCTGGAGGAATTCGCCGAGCAGGGCTTCGCCGCCGCGCGGCTCGACGACATCGCCGCCCGCGCCGGCGTCGCCAAGGGCACGATCTATCTCGTCTGCAAAGACAAGCAGGACCTGTTCGAGCAGGTGGTGCTCGGCGCGGTGCAGCCTTTGTTCGAGCGCTTCGCGCTCGCGCGCGACCCGTCCACGCCGGTCAGCGAGCTTGTCGCCCAGCTCTTGGCGTTCTTCCGCGAGGATATCCTCGGGACCAAGCGCCGCCTGCTGGTGCAGATCATTCTGAAAGAGGGCGGCCGATTCCCGGAGCTGGCGGCCTTTCATTATCGCGAGGTGGTGAGCAAAGCGCTCGCCTTCGTCGGCGAAATCGCCGCGCGCGGCGAGCGCGAGGGCGCCCTGCGGTCGCCCGCCTATGCGAGAGTTCCTCGGCTCATCGTCGCGCCGATGGTTCTTGCGCTCGTCTGGGACGCCATCTTCGCCAAGATCGCGCCGCTCGACGTCGAAGCGCTGTTCGCCGCCCATCGCGAGGCGATGTTCGGCCCGAGCCCGTCGAAGGAGCAGGACCATGGCTGAGCGGATCAAGCCGCGGCGTCGCGCCGCGATCGTCGTCGTCGCCGCGCTGATCCTCGCCGCCGGCGGCCTCGGCGCGGCGTGGGTCTACGGCGGCGGCGCGCCGCAGGAGCTGCCGCAGCGCGCGCTGGCGCTATGGCGCGCCTGGCGCGCGCCGTCGTCGGAGCTCGTACTGCAAGGCAACGTCGAGGTGCGCCAGGTCAACCTCGGCTTCAAGGTCGCCGGACGGATTGAGAAGCTCGCCGTCGACGAAGGCGACGCCGTCCGCCCCGGCGAGCAGCTCGCCTCGCTCGAGAAGGTCTATTTCACCGACGCGCTCGATCAGGCGCGCGCGCTGCGCGACCAGGCGGCGGCCAACGACCTCAAGATGCGGACGGGCAATCGGCTCGAGGACATCGCCCAGGCCGAGGCCAACCTCGAGGAGGCGCAGGCGACGCTGAAGAACGCCAACCAGACCTTCGATCGCGCCGAGGCGCTGCTGCGCGCCGCCTCCGGCACGGTCAAGGACCGCGACGACGCGCTCGCCGCTCAGCGCGTCGCCACGGCGAAGGTCGACGTGGCCCAGCAGGCGCTCAACCTGATGAAGGCGGGCTACCGCGTCGAGGACATTGCGACGGCGCGCGCCCAGCTCGCTCAGCAGGACGCCGCCGTCGCCGTCGCCGAGCGGCAGCTCGCCGACGCCGACCTGGTCGCGCCGAGCGCCGGCGTGGTGCAGAGCCGCGTGCGCGAGGTCGGCGCGATCGTCAACGTCGGCGACCCGGTGTTCGTGCTCAGCCTGACGACGCCGGTGTGGGTTCGCGCCTATGTCGCCGAACCCGACCTCCCGCGGGTGAAGCCGGGCATGGCAGTGGTGGCGCGGACCGACAACCCGGCGATCGGCGCGTTGAAGGGGCGCGTCGGCTTCATCTCCACCGTCGCCGAGTTCACCCCCAAGACGGTCGAGACAACCGAGCTGCGCACCGCGCTGGTCTATCGCCTGCGCGTGGTGGTCGACGATCCCGACAACGCGCTCAGGCAGGGAATGCCGGTGACGCTCGACGTCGTCGGCGCCCAGCCCGCGGCCAGGGTCGCGAGCGCGCGATGAGCGACGTCCTGATCGAGACCGAGGCGCTGACCAAGCGCTTCGCCGGGTCGGCGTCGCCGGCGATCGACACGCTGACCGCCTCGATCAAGGCGGGGCGCATCACCGGACTCGTCGGGCCCGACGGCGCCGGCAAGACCACGCTGATGCGCCTCGCCGCCGGTCTGCTCGCGCCGACCTCCGGCTCGGCGACAGTGTGCGGGTTCGACAGCCTTCGCGAGGCCGCGGCGATCCACCAGGCGATCGGCTACATGCCGCAGCGTTTCGGTCTCTACGAAGACCTCTCGGTGCTCGAGAACCTCACGCTCTACGCCGACCTGCGCGGCGTCGTCGGCGAAGCGCGCGCCGAGGCCTTCGAGACGCTGTTCGCCTTCACCGACCTCGAGCGCTTCACCTCGCGCCTCGCCGGCGCGCTGTCGGGCGGAATGAAGCAGAAGCTCGGGCTCGCCTGCGCAATGCTGCGCTCGCCGCGCCTGTTGCTGCTCGACGAGCCGAGCGTCGGCGTCGACCCGATCTCGCGGCGCGAGCTGTGGCGGATGGTCTACCGGCTGGTCGACGACGGCGTCGGCGTGGTGTGGAGCACCGCCTATCTCGACGAAGCTGAGAACTGCGCCGAGGTGATCGTCATGAACGAAGGGCGCGTGCTGTTCCAGGGCGACCCGAAGGCGATGACCGCGACCGTTCGCGGCCGGGTGTTCCAGCTGCGCGGCGCGGGCGACGGGCGGCGCGAGGCGCTGGCGCGCGCGCTGACGCGGCCGGAAGTGCTCGATGGCGTGATGCAAGGCGAGGCGGTGCGGCTGGTGGTCGCCGAGAACGCCGCGCCGCCGTCGCCCGCCGCGATCGCCGGGCAAGAAGGCGCGACGCTCGTCGCCGCGCCGCCGCGCTTCGAGGACGCCTTCGTCGCCATGCTCGGCGGCCAGCCGAAGCGCACGCTTTCCTTCGAATCCGGCGCCCGCCGCTCCGGCGACGGCGCGCCGGCGGTGCGCGCGATCGGCCTGACGCGCCGCTTCGGCGCGTTCACCGCCGCCGATCACATCAGCTTCGAGATCAAGCGCGGCGAGATATTCGGCCTGCTTGGACCCAACGGCGCCGGCAAGTCGACGACCTTCAAGATGATGTGCGGGCTGTTAAGGCCGAGCGAGGGAAAAGCCGAGATCGACGGCCTCGACCTCTACGCCGCGCCCGCCGCGGCCCGCGCGCGGCTCGGCTACATGGCGCAGAAGTTCTCGCTCTACGGCGACCTCAGCGTCCGCCAGAACCTCGAGTTCTTCGCCGGCGCCTACGGGCTGACCGGCCACCGCCGCCGCGAGGCGATCGACGGCGCCGTTGCGGCGTTCGACCTCGCGCCGCGCCTCGGCGAAACGGCGGGCGCCCTGCCGCTCGGCTTCAAGCAGCGGCTCGCCCTCTCTTGCGCGATCATGCACGAGCCGTCGGTGCTGTTCCTCGACGAGCCGACTTCTGGCGTCGACCCGCTGACCCGGCGCGAGTTCTGGGGCTTCATCAATGCGATGGCGGCGCGCGGCGTCACCACCATGGCGACCACCCATTTCATGGACGAAGCCGAGTACTGCGACCGCGTCGCCCTCATCTACCGCGGCCAATGCGTCGCCATCGACGCGCCGGAGGCGCTGCAGGCGTCGGTGCGCTCGCCTGCGCTGCCCAACCCCACCCTCGAAGACGCCTTCGTCGGCCTGATCGAGGCGCGCGAGCGCGAGAGGGCCGCATGAGCGCGCCCGGCCGCTGGCGGCGCGTGCGCGCGCTGATCCGCAAGGAGTCGCTGCAGGTCGTGCGCGACCCCTCGAGCCTGGTCGTCGCCTTCGTGCTGCCGATCATCCTGCTCATTCTCTATGGTTACGGCGTGTCGTTCGACGCCGCGCGCATTCGCGTCGGGCTGATCGTCGAGCAGCCGACGTCCGAAACCGCGTGGTTCCTCGCCTCGCTGTCCAACACCCCCTTCTTCGACGTCCGCTTCTCGACCGCCCGCGGCGCCTTCGACGACGATCTCGCCGCCGGCTCGATCAACGCCGTCGTCGCCCTGCCCGGCGACTTCTCGCAACGGCTGGCGCGCGGCGACCTGGCCGACGTCCAGGTGATCGCCGACGGCAGCGACCCCAACACCGCCGCGCTCGCCAGCGGCTACATCCAGGGCGCCTGGCAGTCCTGGCTCGACCAGCGCGCGCGTTCGCTCGGCGCGACGGCGCCGGCGACGATCGACGTCGAGTCGCGCGTGTGGTTCAACCCCGAGCTGGAGAGCCGCCGCTTCCTCGTCCCCGGATCGATCGCGCTGATCGAGATGATGATCGGCTCGCTCTTGACCGCGCTGGTGGTGGCGCGCGAATGGGAGCGCGGCACGATCGAGGCGCTGCTGGCGACGCCGATCACCGTCGGCGAGTTCGTTCTCGGCAAGCTCGTCCCGAATTTCGTCCTTGGCCTGTGCGCGATGACGGTGTGCGTGCTGGCGGCGATTTTCGTCTTCCATATTCCTCTGCGCGGCTCGCTGTTCGCGCTTTACGGCTTCACCTCGGTGTTCCTGCTGGTTGCGCTCGGCGTCGGCCTGTTGATCTCGACGGCGGCGCGCACGCAGTTCCTCGCCAGCCAGATCGCCATGCTGGTCGCCTTCCTACCCGGCATGTTCTTCTCCGGCTTCCTTTTCGAGATCGGCAGCATGCCGGCGCCGTTGCGCCTGTTCTCGCGCATCGTGCCGGCGCGCTATTACGTGCAGGGCCTGCAGACGATCTTCCTCGCCGGCGACGTCGCCGCGGTGCTCGTCCCCTGCGCCGGCGCGCTCGCCCTGATGGCGGCGCTGATCTTCCTGCGCACCGCTTTCGCCACCAAGACGCGGCTCGACTAGGAGGGCGCGATGAACTGGACGCGCATCGCCGCGCTGATCGTCAAAGAGCTGCGCGCCGCCTTTCGCGACTCCAAGATGCGCGGCGTGCTGATCGCGCCGCCGCTGATTCAGCTTCTTCTCTTCGCTTTCGCCGCGACGATGGAGGTGACCAACGCGCCGATCGGCGTCTACAACCAGGACTGGGGCGCCGCCTCGACCGAGCTGATCGCGCGCCTGCAAGCCGCCTCGGCCTTCTCGGAGGTGCGCCGCTACGACAGCCCGGCCGAGGTCACGAGCGCCATCGATTCGCAGCAAGTGATGGCGGTGGTGGCGATTGACCAGGAATTCTCGCGTAAGCTCGCCGACCATCAGACGCCGACCGTTCAGGTGCTGCTCGACGGCCGCAAGTCGAACAGCGCGCAGATCCTCGACCAATACGTCAGCGCCATCGTCGCGCAATACGCCCAAGACTACGCCGTGGGCGTCGCCGCCGACGCGCCGAGCCGCATCGTCGACCGCGCCTGGTACAACCCGAACCGCGAATTCCAGAAGTCGATGATTCCCAGCCTGCTCGGCACGCTGACGATGGCGACGGTGATGATGATCGTCGGCATGTCGGTGGCGCGCGAGCGCGAGCTCGGCACCTTCGAGCAATTGCTGGTGTCGCCGTTGCAGCCGATCGAGATTTTCATCGGCAAGGCGGTTCCCGGAATGATCGTCGGGCTCGGGCAGGGCGTCGCGATCACGCTGATCGTCGTCTACGGCTTCGGCATCCCGCTCACCGGGTCGCCGCTGGCGCTGTTCGTCGGGCTGACCGTGTTCCTGATCGCCATCATCAGCGTCGCGCTGTTCATCTCGTCGCTGGCCGCCAGCCAGCAGCAGGCGATGATGGGGATCATGGTGTTTATGATGCCGGCGATGCTGCTCTCCGGCTTCACCTCGCCGGTGCAGAACATGCCCGACTGGCTGCAGCCGGTGGCGATGGTCAACCCGCTGACGCATTTCCTCGTCATCGTGCGCGGGACGTTCCTGCGCGACATGCCGTTCGATCTCGTCGCGGAGCGGCTGTGGCCGATGGCGGGAATCGTCCTCTTCACCGTCGCCGCGGCGACCTGGCTGTTCCGCCGCCGCACCCAGTGACCCGGCGGGCGTCGACAGCGGCGCGCCCGGCGGCTAACGTCCGCCTTATGCAAGAAGGTCAATTCAGCCGCACCGCGCTCGGCGCCGCCGGCCGTCGCGCCGCGCATCAGGTGCTCGAAGGCGGGCGCATCTTCGCCGATCCGCTGGCGCTGCGCATTCTAGGGCCGGACGCCGACGCGGCAGTCGCCGAGGCGCGCGCCGACCCCGCCTTGCGCGATCTGCGCCTCTACGTCGCGGTGCGCAGCCGTTTCGCCGAGGACGCGGCGAAACGGGCGATCGGGCGCGGCGTGCGGCAGATCGTCGTTCTCGGCGCCGGCCTCGACACCTTCGCCTATCGCGTCGAGCCGGCCGAGGGCTTGCGCGTCATCGAGGTCGACCACCCCTCGACGCAGGCGGAGAAGCGCCGCCGCCTCGCCGCGGCGGGAATCGCCGCGCCGGCGCATCTCGTCTTCGCGCCGTGCGACTTCGAAAGCGAAAGCCTCGCGGACGCGCTTCGCGCGGGCGGGTTCGATCGACGCCGGCCGAGTTTCTTTTTCTGGCTCGGCGTCGTCCCCTATCTGACCGAGCCGGCGATCTTCGCTGCGCTCGCCTTCATCGGCAAATTGCCCGGCGGCGGCGAGGTCGTGTTCGACTATGCCAATCCGGCGGCCTCGATCGCCGACGGAGGCTGGCGCCGAGGGCATGAAATCGTCACGGCGCGGGCGGAGGCCGCCGGCGAGCCGCTGCAGACCTTCTTCGCGACGCCCGCGCTGCACGAAAGGCTTCGCCAGCTTGGCTTTCGCCGCATCGAAGACCTCGGCCCCGACCAAATCGCGGCGCGGTTTGCTCCCGAACGCGCCGCCTCGCCGCGCGCAAGCGGCGGCGACGTCGGCGGCCATGTCGTTCTGGCGGGGACGCTGTAGCCGCGGTCGCCGACCGCGCCTCGCCCCCCGCGCTGGCGCGCGCGGCTTGCATCCGGTATCGTTCGCGGCGGACGGGCGGGTCGGCCTTGACCCATCCGGCTTGCCTGGATTTGGCCGCCTTGGCCGCAACGGGGAGAGGATGCTGTGCGCAGTCAATTTCTAGGGAGCGCCGGCCTCGCGGGCGTTCTTTTCGTCCTCGGCGCCGGCGGCGGCGCGACGGCGGCGACCGTGATCGCCCTCGACGAGGCGGTCAACGCCGCCGCTCCGACACCCCGGACGATGATTGTCGACGCCGATCGCCTGCGCATGTCCTCCGCGGCGGCGGACGTCATTTTTCGCGGCGACTTGAACAAGGTGTGGATTCTGTTGGCGAAGAACCACAGCTATCTGGAGCTGACGCCCGGCGCCGTCGAGCAGATCGGCGCCCGAGTGGATCAGGCGATGGCGCAGATGAAGGACAAATTGGCCGTTGTTCCCGACGCGCAGCGCAAGCAGATCGAGGCCGCGATCGCCTCGCACATGGGCCAGGGCGCGCCGTCCGCGCCGCCGCAAGCAACGTTCGAGAAGGCCGGCGACGCCCGCACGGTCGGCGCATGGAGCTGCGCGCCCTACCGAGTCGTCCTGGGCGGCAAGGCCTCGTCGGAGGTTTGCATCGCCAAGCTGTCCGACTTGGGGCTCAGCCGCGACGATCTGACCGGTTTCACCAGTTTTGGCGCCGCGGTGGCGAAAATGACAGCGGCGGTCGGCGCCTTGCGGTCGCCGATGGCGACGCTCAATTTCGACTCGATGACCAAGGCGATCGGCTTCGAGGGATTTCCGGTGCAGACGACCAGCGCGCTCGGCGACGGAAGCCGTCAGATCGTCGTCACCCTTAAGTCCATCCAGCACGAAGACCCGCCCGCCGGCGCGTTCGACATTCCCGCCGGCTATACGAAACTCGATTTGGCGAGCATGGGACGGCTCTTGGCGCCGGAGTGAGCGTTCTCGCGCCGCTTCAATGCGCCTCGTCCCAGTTCCCCGCCGCGCGCGCGTCGACTGCGAGCGGCGCGCTTAACTGAACCGCCGGCGCCGGCGCCTCGACCACCACCTTGCGGACCAGCGCGATTGTCGCCTCGACCTCGGCGTCGGGGGCCTCGAACACCAGCTCGTAGTGCGCCTGCATCAGCATCTGCGCGCCGATGTCGACAGGCGCGTTCGGTCGCCCCATGCGCAGCCGCATCGTATGGCGCGCCGGAGGTCAGCGATTTTGACGGCGCGCCTCGGCCGCGATGACGCGCAGCCTGTCGGCGACGGCGGCCTTGTCGCCGGCAGGGGCGTCCTCAATTCCCGGAGTCCAGAAGTCGTCGGGCATCCGCGCGCAGCAGCCCAGCGCCGCCGCCTCGTCGCCCAAGCGCGCATGGCAATCGGCCTGGAGAAGCAAGCCGTACCCTTCAGCCCACATGGCGGGGTCGATCTCTTCGCCCGTCCGATAGTCCTCGAGCGCCCGTTCGTATTCTCCGAGATGTCGATAAACGTCTCCACGAGCCTCGAAAGCAGCCTGATCAGGAGCGAGTTCGATCGCTTTGTGCAGATCGTCGAGCGCCCGACGCGGCTCGCCGATCTTCATCCAAGCTTGATGCCGGTCGTAATAGGCGTGGGAACTCATTGGATTCTCGCGAATCCACTCATTCGCGATCTGAAGGTAGCGCTGCGGGTCTTTCCGAAGAATCTTGTGCAGCTCCAGCACTTCCTCGGGCGTGATGGGCTCTTTCAAGGCTTTCGTTCCCGCTCTTGGCGCGCATCCGCGGCGATGACGCGCAGACGGTCGGCGACGGCCGCCTTGTCCCCGGCCGGAGCGTCATTCGGCCCAGGCGTCCAGAAATCGTCCGGCAGGCGGGCGCAGCAGGCCAACGCCTCAGCCTCCTCGCCCAAACGTGCGTAGCAGTCGGCCTGATAAAGCAGCGTCAGCCCTTCCTCGTAGACCGTCGGGTCCATGGCGTCCCCATGCTTGTAGTCCCGCAGCGCCGCCTCATACTCTCCCAGATTTCGATACACGTTGCCGCGCGCCTCAAAACGAGCTTGATTGGGAAACAATTCGATGGCCTTGTTCAAGTCGTTGAGCGCTCGCTGCGGCTCGCCGATTCTCATCCACGCCAAGTGACGATCATAGTAGGCGTAAGAATTGTCTGGATTTTCCTTTATCCAATCGTTGGTAATCTGCAGGTAGCGCTGCGGGTCGGCACCAAGCAGGTCGTGAAACTCCAGCGCTTCATCCGGTGTTGTCGGTTCTTTCATAGCGCTCAGCTCCAAATCGAATAGTTAATCACGCGCTCGTACTGTTGCCGCCGCAGGCCTCAGAAACCCGTCCCATGATGCACTGGCCTACAGTCTTACCCATTCCACGATAGTCGCCCTTTCCGAGGACCCCACGGTCCTTTAGCCGTTGACAATACTCTTCAGCTTCCGCCCATTCTCTCACGCACCTGGGCCGACTCGGATAGGGATTTTGCGGCAGACTGCGCGGCAGGGTGTCAGGGACGACAATCGGCGGCGCGATCTCCGAAGGCAGCGGGATTGGCTCATGGGCCGGAATGTCGAAGGGTAGGGGAAGCGTCACCTGCGCTTGAACCACAGGCGCTGGAGCATCCGTGGTCGCATCGCCATCGCGCGGGGCGAAGCGTCCGCCGACGCCGTCAGGACTATGCGCCGGCCATCGCGGGTGTTTGGCTGGATCCCAATCTCGATTGAGCAGGCCGCCCGCTTGCAGCGCGCGGGCGAGATCGAGTCTTTCCGGCGAAGCCGAATCCGCTTTCGTTAGCGACGGCGGATCGGGGATTTGCAGCAGCAGGGTTGCGATCTGCGCGAAGGCGAGATCGCCGCGGCCGCGGGCGCGAGCGACGGCGGCGAGCCCTCCCGCCTTCGCGGCGAATTCGACCGGCAGGCCGTAGGCTCTGGCGAGGTCCCGATTGAGCTCGGCCAGCGGTCGGGGCCGCCAGTCCGCGTGGCCGTCCGACGTGTCGGCGCGCTCGAGCAACGCCGTCTCGCCGACGAACAGACCTCGGCTGTTGCAGCAAACTCCACGACCGGCTCGGTCGGCCAAGCAGAAATATCGCTCGAACCGCATCGAAGGCGTCTCCTGCCACGATGCGCTATTGTATGTTCATGGTATGTTCTCGTCGAGGAAAAGTTCGTGGCGCTGCTTGGAGAGCCAGTGGCCAGCCCCGACGCGCCGCGCTTTCAAGTGGGTGGCCGCGAAGGGCGCCCGCTTCGCCCGAAGCGGAACAGCCTCCGCCGTTGATCGCGTGCTTGCGGAGCGGTTTGGAAAAGGGGCTCGCCAAGCAGTCGACGGCGCGGTCCGTTCCGCGCGCCTCTGAGATGGTCGCCCTCTCAATGCGCCTCGTCCCAGTTCCCCGCCGCGCGCGCGTCGACCGCGAGCGGCGCGCTCAAGCGGACGGCCGGCTCGGGCGCCTCGACCATCACCTTGCGGACCAGCGCGATCGTCGCCTCGACCTCGGCGTCGGCGGCCTCGAACACCAGTTCGTCGTGCACCTGCATCAGCATCTGCGCGCCGAGCTTGGCCGCCCGAAGCGCGTCGTCCATGCGCGCCATGGCGCGACGGATGATGTCGGCGGCCGAGCCCTGCAGCGGCGCGTTGATCGCCGCGCGCTCGTTGAACGCGCGCTCCGAGGGGTTCGCGGCGTTGATGCGCGGGAAATGGCACTTGCGGCCGAAGATCGTGCGCACGAAGCCGTCGGCGCGCGCCTGCCTTTTCGTCGCCTCCATGTAGTCGCGGATGCCGGGGAAGCGCTCGAAATATTTCTTGATGTAGGCGGCCGCTTCCTCGCGCGGGATGCCGAGCTGGTTGGCCAGGCCGAACGCCGAAATGCCGTAGATGATGCCGAAGTTGATCGCCTTGGCGCGGCGGCGCACGTCGCTCGGCATGTCTTTGATCGGTACGCCGAACATTTCCGAGGCGGTCATCGCGTGGATGTCGAGTCCGTCGGCGAAGGCCTTTTTCAGCGCGCCGATGTCGGCGACGTGGGCGAGCAGGCGCAGTTCGATCTGGCTGTAGTCGGCCGAGATCAGCTTGCAGCCGGGCGCGGCGACGAAGGCGCGGCGGATCTTGCGTCCCTCCTCGTTGCGGACGGGAATGTTCTGCAAGTTCGGGTCGGAGGACGACAGCCGCCCGGTCGTGGTCGAGGCCAGCGCGTAGGAGGTGTGGACGCGGTTGGTTCGGGGATCGACGAAGCTCGGCAGCGCGTCGGTGTAGGTCGACTTGAGCTTGGCGAGTTGGCGCCAGTCGAGGATGCGCGCCGGCAGTTCGTGGCCTTCTGCCGCGAGGTCCTCCAGCACGCTCGCCGAGGTCGACCAGGCGCCGGTCGCGGTTTTCTTGCCGCCCGGCAGGCCCATCTGGCCGAACAAGATGTCGCCGAGTTGCTTGGGAGAGGAGAGGTTGAACGGCGCGCCGACCAGCTTCTGCGCCTCGGCTTCGATCCGCGCCATCCCTTGCGCGAATTCGCCCGACAGGCGCGCCAGAATTTCGCGGTCGATCGAGACGCCGCGCTCCTCCATGCGCGCCAGGGGAACGACGAGCGGGCGCTCCAGCGTCTCGTAGACCGTGGCCATCCCCTCGGCGGGAAGGCGCGGCTTCAATGCGCGCCACAGCCGCAGCGTCACGTCGGCGTCCTCGGCAGCGTATTGCGTCGCCTTGTCGATCGCCACCCGCGCGAAGCCGATGAAATTGCGGCCGGCGCCGGCGACGTCGCTGAAATGAATAGTCTGGTGGCCGAGCCAGCGCTCGGCGAGCGCGTCCATGCCGTGGCCCTCGGCGGTCGTCCCCGAATCGAGCGCGTAGGAAATCAGCATGGTGTCGTCGAACGGCGCGACTTCGACGCCGCGCCGGGCGAAGACGTGCCAGTCGAACTTGACGTTCTGGCCGACCTTCATGACGCCGGGGTTCTCGAGCAGCGGCTTGAGCAGCGCGATCGCTTGTCCTTCGGCGATCTGGCCGGGGGCCAAGCCGCCGCCGTCGAAGAGATCGCCGGCGCCGACGCGATGGCCTACGGGTATGTAGCAGGCCTGCCCCGGCGCGACGGCGAGCGAGACGCCGACGAGATCGGCCTGCAGCGGATCGAGCGACGTGGTCTCGGTGTCGAAGGCGACCAGCCCCGCTGCGAACGCGCGCGCGATCCAGCTTTCGAGTTCGGCCGCGCTGGTCACCGTCGCGTAGGCCGAGACGTCGATTTTTTCCTCCCGCGCGCGAGCGGCCCGTTCGGCGGCAAGGGTCTTAGGGCTCCGCGTGGCGACGGGCGCGACGGCGGCCTCGGCGGCGGGCGCGGCGGGCTTGTCGGACGGAGCGGGAGAGGCCGGCGCGGCGGCGGGCGGCGAGGCGCTCGGCGCCGTCGTCTCGCCGTTGCGCCCGCGCCAGCCGCCCGGGCCGACGAAGCGCGCGTCGGGTTCGATCGCGTTGGCGTCGAGCCCGCAGATCTCGCCGACGCGCCGCGTGATCGTCGTAAACTCCATCGCCTTGAGGAACGCGATCAGCGGCGCGCCCTCGAGTTTGGGGACGCCGAGCGTATCGAGCGGGATCTCGACGGCGACGTCGCGCGCCAGCGTCACCAGCCGCTTCGACAGCCGGATCAGCGCCACCGATTCGGGGTCGGTCAGCGCTTCGCGGCGTTTGGGCTGCTTGATCTCGCCCGCGTGCGCGAGCAGCGTGTCGAGATCGCCGTATTCGGCGATCAGCTGCGCCGCCGTCTTGACGCCGATGCCGCGCGCGCCGGGCACGTTGTCGGTCGAATCGCCGGCGAGCGCCTGGATGTCGACGACCTTGTCGGGGCCGGCGCCGAAATAGGCGACGACTTCGTCCGGGCCGATGCGCCGCTCCTCGCGATCGCCGGAGGCGGGATCGAACATCGTCACCCCCGGCCCGATCAGCTGCATCAGGTCCTTGTCGGCGGAGACGATCAGCACGTCGGCGCCGCGCTCGCGCGCTTGGCGCGCGTAGGTGGCGATGAGATCGTCGGCCTCGTAGCGGTCCTGCTCGATCGGCGTCAGGCCGAACGCGCGCACGATCGCGCGCATCAGCGGGAACTGCGGCACCAGGTCTTCCGGCGGATCGGGGCGATTCGCCTTGTAGGGGGGATAGATTTCGCGTCGGAACGAATGCTCCGACTTGTCGAAGATGATCGCCAGATGCGTCGGCTTGATCCCCGCCGCGCCGTCGCGCAGGAACTGCAGCACCTTGGCCGCGAACAGCCTGACCGCGCCGACGGGCAGCCGGTCGGAGCGGTAATTGTATTTCTGATCCTGCCGGATCGACTGGAAATAGGCGCGAAAGACGAACGACGAGCCGTCGACGAGAAAGACGTGATCGCCGGGGCCGACGGGGCGGGAAGCTTGGGTCATGGCGCGATTGTAGCCAAGGAGGGAGGCGGAGGCTATCGGGGCGGGATTGCGCCGCATGAGGCTCGGAGAAGGGGCGGATTCGTTCATTGTTTGCTTGGCGGAGCGGAGCGCGAGAGGAATTTGAAGTCAAGGATGCGTGGCGCCGACGCCGGCGCGCCGAGATCGCCACGCGGCGGCCTTTGACACCGGGCTCGCAAGAAGACAGAAACCGGCGGCGACGAGGGCGGCGAGTCGCGTCTTTGCGGCGCCGTCGCCAACGCCCCCGCGCATGGTCTCAACCCCTTGTCCGGTCGCGAGCATCGCGCACGGGCGGCGAGAGAGCGTCACGCGATGAGGAACGCCTTGAGTTCGACAACCGCCCCTTGCCGTGAGACGTCGCCCCCATGAGCCTTCCCGTCCTCGGCCGCTACCGCACCCTCGTCGCCGACGGCCGTCTCGAGGCCGATGCGGCGCAAGCGGAGCTGGCGGCGCGGCTCGACCGCCTCGCCGCGGAACTCGTCGACTACCGGCCGGGGTGGCGCGCCGGCGCGCTTCAGCGCTTGATCGGCGCCAGGCCGAGCGAGCCGCCGCGCGGCGTCTATATCCACGGCGCGGTCGGACACGGCAAGACCCTGCTGATGGACCTCTTCTTCGAAGCCGCGCCGGTCGAGAAGAAACGCCGCGTCCACTTTCACGCCTTCATGGCCGACGTCCACGCGCGCGTCCACCGCTGGCGGCAGATGCGCAGGCGCGGCGAAGTCGTCGGCGACGATCCGATCGCGCCGGTCGCCGCGGCGCTGGCCGATGAAGCCTGGCTGCTGTGCTTCGACGAATTCGGCGTGCGCGACATCGCCGACGCGATGATCCTGGCGCGGCTGTTCGGGGCGCTGTTCGCCGCGGGCGTCGTGGCGGTCGCGACCTCCAACGTCGCGCCGGGCGATCTCTACCGGGACGGCCTCAACCGCGCGCTGTTCCTGCCGTTCGTCGCGCTGATGCGCCAACGGCTCGACGTCGTCGAACTGAAGGCGCGCGCCGACTTTCGGCTGGAGAAGCTCGCGCGCGCGCCGGTCTATGTTCGCCCCGACGACGCGCGCGCGAAAAGCGCGCTCGACGCGATGTTTCTCGCCTTGACCGGCGCGGCGCGCGGAGAGCCGATGGAGATCGCTCTGCTCGGTCGGAGGTTGCGCGTTCCCCAGGCGATCGACGGCGTCGCGCGCTTTTCCTTCGACGAACTCTGCCGCGCTCCGCTGGGCTCGGCGGATTTCCTCGCCGTCGCCGAACGCTTTCACACCCTCGTCGTCGACCATATCCCCGCGCTCGCCGCCAACGAGCGCAACGAGGCGAGGCGGCTCATTACCCTGGTCGACGCGCTCTACGACATGAAGGTGAAACTGATCGCCTCGGCGGCGGCCGAACCGGCCGATCTCTATTCGGCGCCGACCGGCGCGGAAGCGTTCGAATTCGCTCGCGCCGCCTCGCGCCTGATCGAGATGCGCTCCCTCGACTATCTCGGCGAGCCGCACGGCGGCAAGAACGGCGCCGCGTCGAGCGACCTCAGCGGCATCGTCGAAACCTAGCTGGCGCGCGTCGGCGTTTCATGCCAGCATCGCGCGCCGCCAGCCGGAGACAGACCGGACTTGCCCCCATCGTCGGCCCTCGATTCCGTCGAAGCGCGCATTCTCGAGATCGCGCGCGAGCACGTGCGCAAGTTCGGCGCGGCGCGCGCGACCGTCGTCGGCGTCGCGCAACAGGCGGGCATGACGCACGCCAACGTCTATCGCTATTTTCCCTCCAAGACGGCGCTGCTCGAGGAGATCACCGCGGCCTGGCTGCGCCCGATCGAAGCGCGCCTGCGCGAGGCGGCCGAGAGCGCCGATCCCGCCGCCGACAAGCTCGAAAACATGTTGATGACGATCCATCGCGCCTACCGCCAGAAGCTGGAGAGCGACCCCGCGTTGTTCGACCTGCTGATCGAGGCGCTGGAGAAGAATCGCGGCAGCGCGCGCCGTCACCGCGCCCGCGTGCAGTCGGAAATCCAGCGCGTCGTCGAGGAAGGCGTCGCCTCCCGCGCCTTCGCCATGACCGACCGGCGCCGCGCGATGTCGCTGATTTTCGACGCCGCGCACCGCTTCATCCACCCGGTCGCGCTGCGGCGCGACAAAGACGTCGCCGGCGCCGCGCTGGCGACCCGGCTCGAGACGATCGTCGCGGTGACGCTGAGGACGCTGAGAACGGGGCGGGCGTGAAACGCGCGCCTTTCACACCCTCAGCGGCATCAGCACGTAGAGCGCCGCCGCGCCGTCGCGGTCCTGGATGATCGTCGGCGAGCCGGGGTCGGAGAGCTTGATCAGCGCGGTGTCGCCCGCGAGCTGTCCGGCGATGTCGAGCAGGTAGCGCGCATTGAAGCCGATTTCGATCGGCGCCGAATCGTAGTCGACTTCGATTTCCTCGCTCGCCGAGCCGGAATCGGGATTGTTGACCGACAGCGTCATCTTGTTGTCGGCGATCGCCAGTTTGATCGCGCGGCCGCGTTCCGAGGAAATCGTCGAGACGCGATCGACCGCGTCTTCGAACGGCTTCTTGTCGACGACCAGGCGCTTGTCGTTGTGGGTGGGGATGACCCTGGAGTAATCGGGGAACGTGCCGTCGATCAGCTTGGTCGTCAGCACCACGTCGCCGAACTGGAAGCGCGCCTTGGTGGTCGAAATCTCGACGCCCACCTCCTCGGTCAGGTCCTCGAGCAGCTTCTGCACTTCGGCGACCGCCTTGCGCGGCGCGATGACGCCGGGCATGCCGACCGCGCCCTTGGGCGCGGGAATCTCGACCCGGGCGAGGCGATGGCCGTCAGTGGCGACGGCGCGCAACAGGCTGGCGCCGCCGACTTCGACGGTATGGAAGAAGATGCCGTTGAGATAGTAGCGCGTCTCCTCGACCGAAATGGCGAACTGCGTGTTGTCGATCAGGCGCTTGAGATCGGCGGCGGCGAGGGCGAAGCGATGGGTGAATTCGCCCGCGGTGAGGTCGGGGAAATCGGATGCCGGCAGGCTTTGCAGGAAGAAGCGCGAGCGTCCCGAGCGCAGCAGCAGTTGACCCGCCTCGCCGGTCATTTCCAGGCTGACCTGCGCGCCCTCCGGCAATTTGCGCACGATGTCGTAGATGACGTGGGCGGGCACGGTCGTCGCGCCGGCCAAGGCGACGTCGGCGGGCGCCGATTCCGTCGCTTCGAGATCGAGGTCGGTGCTCTTGAGCGTCAGCTGCCGCTCGCGCGCCTCGATCAGCACGTTGGAGAGGATCGGGATGGTGTTGCGCCGCTCGACGATGCGATGGACGTGGCTGAGCGCCTTGAGCAGAGCCGTTCGCTCGATGGTGACCTTCATCGCATCATCCTAAATCTTGCGCCCCTCGCCGGCGCCGCCAAGAAACGATGGGAACGCGCGAGGGCCCCTCTCGATCGCTCGCGTCGTCCCGGCGATAGGGGTCCGCCTCGGAACGCGCGGGGGCCGGACTTTGCCAAGGAGACGCGGGATGCGCAAGAGCCACGGGGCCGCGGTCCCCATGGATTCGACGGAATTTCGCCCAATGGCGTTCAACGCCCTGGCAACCTTAACCGGCCCTTAAATCGCCGCCTTTAGCTTCGATGGGGTCGGCCGGCGCCGTTCGAGGGGGTTTCGCCCTCGAAGCGCCCAGCGCGGGATCGCGTGATGTTCGGCAGGGGCGGCAGGCGAAACGCGGAGCGGATCGAACCGCGGCTTGACGATTCGCCGCGACGCCGCGGCCGCGACGACTTGCGCGCCGATCCGGCGGATCACCCGATGGCGCGCTCCAAGAAGGCCAGCCGCGGCTGGGGCGCCAAGCCCAGGCGCTCCTTCGCCGGCCGACTGGCCTACTGGGCGTTCGTGCTCGCCGTCTGGGGCTTCGTCGGCGTCGCCGGCCTCACCGCCTATTACGCCAGCCAATTGCCGCCGATCGACCAGCTCGCGGTGCCCAAGCGCCCGCCCAATATCGCCATTCTCGCCGACGACGGTTCGCTGATCGCCAATCGCGGCGACACCGGCGGCGCGGCGGTGCATCTGAGCGAACTGCCGCCCTATCTGCCCAAGGCCTTCGTGGCGATCGAGGACCGGCGCTTCTACCAGCATTTCGGCATCGATCCCGTAGGCGTCGTGCGCGCCGTCGTTCGCGACGTCACCGGACGCGGCGGCATGGAGGGCGGTTCGACGCTGACCCAGCAGCTCGCCAAGAACCTCTTTCTCACCCAGGAGCGCACGCTGTCGCGCAAGATCCAGGAAGCGATCCTCGCGCTGTGGCTGGAGCGCAAGTATTCCAAGGACCAGATTCTCGAACTCTATCTCAACCGCGTCTATTTCGGCTCGGGGGCCTTCGGCGTCGAGGCGGCGGCGCAGAAATATTTCGGCAAGAGCGCCAGACTGGCGACTCTCTCCGAGGCCGCGGTTCTCGCCGGCCTGATGAAATCGCCGACCCGACTCGCGCCCAATCGCAATCCGACGGCGGCCAACGAACGCGCGGCGCAGGTCATCACCGCGATGGCCGAACAGGGCCACATCACCGAGGCGATGGCCAAGCTCGCGCTCTCCGCCCCCGCGCAGGTCGTGCACGAGAAGGGCGCCGGGTCGATCAATTACGCCGCCGACTACGTCATGGACATGCTCGACGACACCGTCGGCGCCATTGACGAGGACATCGTCGTCACCACGACGCTCGATCCGGCGATGCAGGCGGGCGCCGAGCGGGCGCTGACCGAGGAACTCAACGCCAAGGGCGAAAAGTTCGGCGTCAGCCAAGGCGCCGTGGTGGCGCTCGATCCCGACGGCGCGGTCAAGGCGCTGGTCGGCGGGCGCAACTACGCCGACAGCCAGTTCAACCGCGCCGTCGCGGCCAAGCGCCAGCCGGGATCCGCTTTCAAGCCGTTCGTCTATCTGGCCGCGCTGGAGAAAGGCCTGACCCCCGACACGGTGCGCGAAGACGCGCCGATTTCGGTCAAGGGCTGGAACCCGGAAAACTATTCGCGCGAGTATTTCGGCCCGGTGACGCTGACCAAGGCGCTATCGCTTTCGCTCAACACCGTCGCGGTGCGGCTCTGCCTGGAGGTCGGCCCGAAGACGGTGGCGCGCACCGCCCATCGCCTCGGCGTCGCGTCCGACCTCGAGCCCAACGCCTCGATCGCGTTGGGAACCTCCGAGGTCACGCCGCTCGAACTCGTAGCCGCCTACGCCGCCTTCGCCAACGGCGGCATCGGCGTGCAGCCACACGTGATCGCGCGCGTGCGCACCGCCAACGGCAAGTTGCTCTACGCCCGCAAGAACGCCAGCTTCGGCCGGGTGATCGATCCGCAATATGTCGCGATGATGAACGACATGATGCAGGAAACCCTGCTGACCGGCACCGCGCACAAGGCCGAATTGCCGGGCTGGCAAGCCGCGGGCAAGACGGGCACCAGCCAGGACTGGCGCGACGCCTGGTTCGTCGGCTACACCAGTTACCTCGTCGCCGGCGTCTGGCTCGGCAACGACGACGGCGCGCCGACCAAGAAGGTCTCGGGCGGCAATCTGCCGGTCGAGATTTGGAGCCGCTTCATGAAGGCGGCGCATCAGGGCGTGCCCGTCGCCGCGCTGCCGTCGGGCGTCTGGCGCAACGCCGACGCGCCCGCCCCCGAACCCGCGCCGCCCGCCCCGCCGCCCGATTTTGTCGGCGCGCCGCTGGCGATCGGCAGAGGCGGCGACGCCGCGTCGGCGGCGCCCGTCGCGCCCGCCGCGCCGATCCGGCGCGCGTTCGCCCCCGCCGTATCGGACGCCCCCGTGCCGCCGGCGCCGATCCCCAACGTCGGCGCCGATGCGCCGGCCGCGCCGCCGCCGCGCGACAAGACCCTGCTCGACAAATGGTTCGGGGCGATGTGAAGCGAGCGGACTGCGCGCGTCAGGGCTCGAACCCAGCGCGGGCGGTCCGCTCGCTTCCACATAAGGCGCCGCCGGGCGGCGCCTGGCCTTTTACGCCGCCGCGCCGGTCGGCGTCGCCCGCTTCGGCGCGCCGAGCGCGGCTGCCTTCGGCGGCTCGCGACGGGGCGCCGCTTCGCTATAGCGGCCGATCTGGAACTGCGCGACCAGGCTCGCCAGCCGGGCGCTTTCCTCGACCAGCGTGCGGCTCGCTGCGGTCGTCTCTTCCGACATCGCCGCGTTCTGCTGCGTCGCGTGATCCATCTGGGTGACGGCGGCGTTGATGTGCTGGATGCCGGTCGCCTGCTCCTCGGCGCTGGCGACGATCTCGGCGACGACGCCGTTGATCTCGCCGACCTTGGCCTCGATGCGTTCGAGCGCCGCCCCGGTCTGGGCGACCAGCTCGACGCCTTCGACGACCTGGGTCGTCGAGGTCGAGATCAGCGCCTTGATCTCCTTGGCCGCCTCGGCCGAGCGCTGCGCCAGCGCGCGCACTTCCGACGCGACGACGGCGAAGCCGCGCCCGGTCTCGCCGGCGCGCGCCGCCTCGACCCCGGCGTTGAGCGCCAAGAGGTTGGTCTGAAAGGCGATCTCGTCGATGACGCCGATGATCCGGTTGATCTGCTGAGAAGAGGCCTCGATCTTGCCCATCGCCTCGACCGCGCGGCGGACGACCTCGGCGCCGCGCGAGGCGTCATCGCGCGCCGCCGCGACCACCTGGCGCGCATGCTGGGCGCCGTCGGCCGTCTTGCGCACCGTCGTGGTGATCTCCTCCAGCGCCGACGCGGTCTCGTCGAGACCCGCCGCCTGCTGGTCGGTCCGCCGCGACAAGTCGCCGGCGGCGGTGGCGATTTCTTGCGTGCCCGAGTTGACCGCGTCGGTCGACGCGTCGACGCCGGCGAACGCCTCGGCCAGCTGCTCGATCGCGGCGTTGAAGTCGATCTGCAACTGGCGATAGGCGTCCGGCAGGGTCGTCGTGATGCGATGGGTCAGGTCCTTCTGCGCTAGCGTCGTCAGCGCGCGGCCGAGCTCGGCGACCACCGCCCTCTGCTCCGCGGCGCGCGCGGCCACGGCTTCCGCCTCGGCGCGCTCGCGCCGTCGGGTTTGCTCCTCCGCTTCGGCCTTCTCCGCCCGCATCCGCTGGCGCTCCAGCGCTTCCTTCTTCAGATGCTCCGCCGCGGCGGCGATCTCGCCGATCTCGTCGGCGCGGCCCAGGCCGGCGACGGCGATGTCGTAATTGCCGCTGGCGAGTTGACGCAGGCACTCCACCAGGCCGTGAAGCGGACGGGTGACGCCGCGCCGAACGACCAAAAGCGACCCGCCGAAGCCGGCGAGCAACGAGACGGCCGAAAGCCCGAGCAGGGCGGCGAAGGAGACCGACTGCACGCGATCGCTCGCCGCGGACAGCGCCGCGACGCGTTTCGCCGTTCCGTCGATGAAGCTATCCGTCAGCTCGGAGGCCTCGGCGTCGGCCGGCTGGACGTTGCGTTGAAATTCGTACTGAGCCTTGTCGATGTCGCCAGCGACCGCCGCGTCTTTCACCGCGCCGAGCGCGGCGACGACCTTTTGCGGCAGGTCGACGAACTGCTGCTTCATGTCATTGTCGCCCGAGTCGAGCGTGGCGGCGAGCGCCTTGGCCCGGTCGATGAGCTGGGCGCCGCCCGTGTTGATCGAGTCTTGCAGGCCGTCCCGCCCGGCGGACCATGCGGGCGAGACGAGTTTGAGCGCCTCGCGCTGAATCGCACGGCTGAGCGAGCGCACTTCGCCCGCCTCGATCATTTGGGCGTTCGCCGCCGCCGCTTGTCTGGCGGCGCCCGCGATGTCCCGCTGCAGCCAGATCGCGACAGCCGAAACGACGATGATGACCGCCGACAATCCGACGGTCGGAATGATGATCCTGGTGGCGACCTTCATGAAACGGCCCTCAATCGATTCGCTCGCGCCCGATCGAGCGCGTCGAATCGTTTCAGAACTGCTTGACGCTCGGCGGACGGGGCGGGAGAGTCTCCCCGCCTACGCGACTCCTGGACTTGAAACCGGACTCACGCGGCCGCGACCAATTCCGGCGACGGCAGGAGATTGGCGATGTCGATGACGCCGATCAGGCGGCCGTCCATCGCGATGACGCCGCGCAGGAACAGCTTGGCGGTCTCGGCGGCGACGTCCGGCGTCGGCTGGATCTGGTCCTCGCCGGCGGTGAAAATGTCGGAAACGCCGTCCACCAGCAGGCCGGCGACCTGACGGCCGTACTCGACCACGATGATGGCGTGGCGCGCGGTCGGTTGGGTCGGCGGAAAGCCGAGCCGCACCGCCAGATCGACGATCGGCAGGACGACGCCGCGCAAGTTGACGACGCCGAGCACGAACGTCGGCGCGTGCGGAAGCGCCGTCGCCGGCGTCCAGCCCCTGATCTCCCGCACCGAGGTGGTGCCGACGCAGAATTCCTGGGATCCGATATTGAACGCGATCAGCTCGCTGCCTTTGCCGGTCCCGACTTTTACGCCTTCGCTCATTTGCACACCCGTGTGTTGTCCCCTTCAGGGAAGATCGGGAGCGCGGCGAAGCGGGCCGACCCGACCCGCCGCGCTCTCCCCCGTCAAAACTCCCGCCAGCCGTCGTCGGGGCCGTTGGCGACGGCTTTCGCCGCCGGCCGCCGGACCAGTTCGGGCTTGGCCGCGGCCGCCGCCGCGTTTTCGGCCGGCGCCGCCTTCTTCGGCGCCTCGCGGAACGCGTGCGGCGCCGCCTTCTTCAGTTCCTGGCGCAGCGGATCTTCCGCGATCGCGCCGATCTGGTAGCGCGCGATCAAACGGCCGAGTTCCTCGGTCTCGCCGGCCAGGGCGTGGGCCGCCGCCGTCGTTTCCTCGACCATCGCCGCGTTCTTCTGGGTGACCTGGTCCATCCCGTTGACGGCGGTGTTGACCTGTTGCAGGCCGGTCGCCTGTTCCTGGGCGCTGGCGGCGATGTCGGCGATGATGCGATTGATCTCGACGACCTGCGCCACGATCCGTCCGAGCGCGTCGCCGGTCTGGGTGACCAGCCGCACCCCCTGATCGACCTGGGTGGTCGAAGTCGAAATCAAGCCCTTGATCTCCTTGGCCGCCTCGGCCGAGCGCTGGGCGAGCGCGCGCACCTCGGAGGCCACCACCGCGAAACCGCGGCCGGCGTCCCCCGCCCGCGCCGCCTCCACCCCGGCGTTCAACGCCAGCAGATTGGTCTGGAAGGCGATTTCGTCGATGACGCCGATGATCTGGCTGATCTGCTTTGACGACTTCTCGATGCCGGTCATCGCGGCCATCGCCTCGCGCACCACCTCGCCGCTCTTGTCGGCGTCGACCTTGGCGGTCGAAACCACGTCGCGCGCGTGCTTGGCACCCTCGGCGGTCTTCTTCACCGTCGCGGTGATCTGCTCCAGCGCCGCGGCGGTCTCTTCGAGACTCGAGGCCTGTTGCTCGGTGCGCCGCGACAGATCGTCGGCGGCGGCGGAGATCTCGCCGGTTCCCGAGCGGATCGCCTGCGTGTTGGCGGCGATCGCCGACATCGAATTTTCCAGGGCCTCCAGCGAGGCGTTGAAGTCGACCCGGAGCGGTTCGAGCGCCGGAATGAACGGCTCCTCGATGCGCTGCTTGAGGTCCCCTTCGGCCAATCGGCTGAGCCCCGCTCCGATTTTCTTGACGGCGCCGACGCGGCCCGTGACGTCGGTCATGAAATTGACGACTTTCACAACGCGGCCGTCGAGATCGAAGATCGGATTGTACGACGCGTCGATCCAAACCTCTTTGCCGCCCTCGCCGACGCGCTTCAATTCCTCGTCGATATGTTCGCCGCGATTCAGCCGCCGCCAAAATTCCTGATAGTCGCTGGATTGAGCGAAGGCCGGGTCCACGAAACTGCGATGAGGCATGCCTCGGGCTTTCTCGCGCGAATAGCCCGACGACTTGACGAAATTTTCGTTCACCTCGAGGACTGTCCCGTCAGGGGAGTATTCAATGACGGATTGCGCGCGCGAGATCGCCTCGACCTTTCCGACGTTCTCCATGGCCCGCAATTTGGAGGCGGTGATGTCCGTGACGACCTCGACCACCTTGAGAACGGTCCCGGACTTGCTGACCACGGGAATGGACGCCGCCCAAATCCACACGTCCTTTCCGCCCTTGCCGATCCGCCTGTATTCGCCGGCGATGAATTCGCCGCGGCCGAGCTTGGCCCAGAATTCCTTGTAGTCTGGACTTTTGACATGGTTCGGATCGACGAACAGGCTGTGATGCTGGCCTTCGAGTTCCGTCGGCTCGTAACCGAAAACGCGGCAGAAATTCTCGTTGGCGGCGATGATGGTTCCCTCGGGTTCGAACTCGATGATCGCCAGAGACCGGCCGAGAGCTTCGAGAACGCGTTTGGCGTCGCCGCCAAAATCAGGATGAAGCATCATCATTCTTCCTATTATTCCGGCGCCCGATAGGGACGTCTGCGCAGGTTTTCCGCCTTGGCTTTCCGCCGGGTCGACGACCGGCCGGGCGCGGCGGCGCTCATGCCGGTTCGAGACGAGCGAAGAGGGGACATGTCGGATTCGCCGCCGAGGCGACGCAAGGGCGTCATGCCCCTGTCGATTTCCCGTGGAAGTCGACGATCCGTCGAAGTCGAAGAATGAAGAATGGCGGTTAACGAAGCGTTCCAGATCGAAGGATTTCCGTTCACAATTGAAGCCGCCGTCCGCTCGCTGCGCCCGCGCTCTCCCCCATCAAAACTCCCGCCGGCCTTCGTCGGCGCCGGCGCTCGCGGCGGCCCGGGGCGCCGAAGGGGCGCAGCGGCGTCATGCCCTCGTCGATTTCACGCGGAAACAGTCGATAAAGACTATCGAGCGTGGCGGTTAACGAAGAGTTGTCGATCGACCGACTGCCGTTCGCGGCCGAAAGAGTTATCCGCTCGCTTCGCCCGAATCGCGATCGGCGGCCCGATCGCCCCCGACGACGGAGCGCCGACCATGGCGCCGGATGGGAACCGAAGGCTTCGTCGTCTCCGCTCATCCGCCGCCGTTGTGGCCGCCGGCGTTGGTCGACCCGCCGCACGGCGGCGATTTCGGCAATATGCGCGTCGAGCGGGTTCGAGTCCGGCGAGACGTCGTTGCCAAGCGAATTGAACTCGAACGCGGCGCACCCTATGTCTTCGCCATGAGGCTCGCCGAGCGGCTCGCGGGCGGCGCGGTCGCGGCGAACGATTTTCTCCACGGCGCGGCGCCGTCGGAATGGGAAGCCAAATGTCGCATTACGTCACCCAAGCGATCGAAGCGATCGCGCGCGGCGAGATCGTCGTCGTCACCGACGACGACGACCGCGAGAACGAGGGCGACCTCGTCGTCGCCGCTTCGCAGTGCACCCCGGAAAAGATGGCGTTCATCATCCGCAATTGCTGCGGCATCGTCTGCGCGCCGTTGACATCCGACGAGGCGCGGCGACTGCATCTTGCCCCGATGGTGGCGATGAACGACGCGCCGCTCGGCACCGCTTTCACCGTCTCGGTCGACGTGAAGCACGGCATGACGACCGGCATTTCCGCCGAGCAGCGCTGCAACACCGTGCGCGCGCTCGCCAACGGCAACATGGGCGCGAGCGATTTCGTCCGCCCCGGCCACGTGTTCCCGCTGATCGCCAATGACGGCGGGGTGCTGATGCGCTCCGGGCACACCGAAGCCGCCGTCGATCTGTGCAAACTCGCCGGGCTGGCTCCGGTGGCGGTGATCTGCGAACTCGCCAACGACGACGGCACGGTGATGGTCGGGCCGCAGATCGAGGCTTTCGCCGCCAAGCACGGTCTGGCGCGCATCTCGGTGGCCGATCTCATCGCCTATCGCCAGGCGCGCGAGAAGCTGGTCGAGCGCGTCGCCGCCTTTCCGGTCAAGACGCCGATCGGCGAGTTGACCGGTTACGCCTATCGCACCTCGTTCGACCCAGTGCTGCACTTCGCCTTCGTCCACGGCGCGATCGGCGACGGGCGCGGCGTGCCGGCGCGCCTGCAACGGGCCGACATCATCGCCGACATTTTCGGCGCCGGGGTCATCCCGCGCGTGTTGCAGCGCTTCAAGGATGAGGGGCGCGGCGTGCTGGTCTATCTGCGCGACGGCGCGGCGGGCGTGCCCGTCAAACTCGGCGGCGCCGAGCCGCAGGGTTCGGACAGCGCCCGCGCGAGCCAGTGGCGCGAAGTCGGCCTCGGCGCGCAAATCCTGCGCGATCTCGGCGTCACCTCGATCCGCCTGCGCACCGAAAACCCGCGAAAATACGTCGGCCTTGCCGGCTTCGGCATCGAGATCGTCGCGATGGAGCCGATCGAGGGGTGACGGGCGCTCAACCGCCCATCAGCGCCCCGACATGCCCCGCCGCCGAGCGGCTGAGGCCCTCGAGATCGTAACCGCCTTCGAGCAGCGAAACGACGCGGCCGCCGCAGCGCTTTTGCGCCAGGGCCATCACGCGCTGGGTCGCCCAGACGAAATCGGCCTCGCGCAGGTTGAGATTGCCGAGCGGATCGCGATAGTGCGCGTCGAACCCCGCGGAGACGACGATCAGGTCCGGGCTGAACGCGTCCAGGCGCGGCAGGATCGCCTGCGTGAAGGCCTCGCGGAACGTTTCGCCGCCGTCGCCCGCCCGCAGCGGCGCGTTGACGATCTGGTCGTGTTCGCCGCATTCGCTTCGCGCGCCCGTGCCGGGATAGAGCGGCATCTGATGGGTCGAGGCGTACATGACGCTCTTATCGCTCCAAAAGATGTCTTGCGTGCCGTTGCCGTGGTGGACGTCGAAATCGACGATCGCGACACGTTCGATCCCGTGCGCGGCCTGGGCGTGGCGGGCGGCGATCGCGGCGTTGTTGAAGAAGCAAAACCCCATCGGCGTCGCCGATTCGGCGTGGTGGCCGGGCGGACGCGTCGCCACGAAGGCGTTGTCGACGCGCCCGAGGGCCACTTCGTCGACCGCGTAGATCGCGCCGCCCGCCGAACGCAGCGCGGCTTCCCAGGTGCCCGGCGACATCGCGGTGTCCGCGTCGAGCTGAACGCGCCCGCGGCTCGGCGAGGCCTGCTCGATCGCGGCGACATATTCGGCAGGGTGGACGCGCGTCAGCGCCGCGATCGCCGCGCGCGGCGCGTTCTCGCGAACGAGCAGTTGAAACATCTCGTGTTCCAACGCCTGCTCGATGGCGCGCAGCCGTTGCGGCCTTTCCGGGTGCCCCTCGCCCATGTCATGGGCGGCGCAGGCCGCATGCGTCACCAGCAGCGTCGTCACCTCGAGCGATCCCCGACAAGAGACTCTTCCGTCCGCCTGTCCCGAACATCGCCGGAATGCCGGCCGATGTCCACTCCGGCCGAGCGCCGCAACGCGGGCGCCTATTTCGGCGCCGGTTCGCTGGCGCAGCTCAGCGATTCGGCTTGAGCCGCCGCCGCCGCATAGAGACTCGGCAATTCGCTGAACGCGCGCATCACGACGAAACCTTCGTTGGTCGCGGAGACGATGCGAAGATCTTGCGACGGGTTGTCTTCGTCGTCGTGGGCGATGAGCGCGCGCAATTGGCTCGGCGTGACGACGATCGCCTCCATCAGGCCGTGCGTCGCGGCCTTGTCGGTCAGGGCGTAGAACACGGCACCCCGCCGCGTGTGAAACGACAGCGACGCGAAGCCGGCGCGTCCGACCGGCGCTTTGACGCGCACCGGCCCGGCGGAAAGGTCGAAGCGGCAGAACGCGCTGGCGAGAGCCGGATCGGCGTAGGGGAAGCGACGTTCGGTCGGGGCCGGCCGCGCCAGCGCGATCGTGGCGCCGACGGGGCCGAGGTCTGCGAGGCGCGCGTAGGCGTCGCGCGTGGCGACGATGGGAATGACGAGGATCACGATGAAATGCACCAGGGCGCCGACGATCGCGACGGCCGCCAGAAACGTCGCCGCTGCGCCCAGGCCTTCGCGAACGGTCATGCGCAAGCTTCCCTGACGATGGAAGGGGCGGCGCGCTTTTCGATGCCGCCCGCGGTGGCGCTGAGCGGCGAATCGTAGAGCCGCAACACCAGCGCGAACGGGTCCGGCGCGCCGATCGGCAGCCAGTTGCCGGCGTGAGCGCTCGCCGAGACGAAGATCGAAAACCCCCCATCGGCGTCGCGCAGGATCTCACTCGAACGGAAGCCGTATCGCCCCGCCGCATTGCCGACGGGAAAGCCTTCGCGATCGACAACGCTCAAAGTCCAGTAGCGCGCCGCCGGGGTGCGCGATCCCACGCGGTAGGAGCAGCGCGCGTCGAGCGGCCGGCGCGCGTCAACGACGCGCGCGCCGAGGTGCAGCCCTTCGCCGAGCGCCAGCGGAATCTCGCCGCTGCGCTCCAGGCCGGCGCGCGTATAAGGGTCGGCTTCAAGCGATCCGGCTTTCGCTGCAACCCGCCACGGGCCGATGGCGACGACGCCGAACGGGCCGCCGTTGGCCAGAATCGCCTCGCTCGCCCAGAGACCGAGCGCGACGCCAATAGCGCCGGCCATGCTTGCTTTCACGATCATCGTCACGCGGGAAATCCCGAGCCGGCCATGCCCCGATCGACGACCAGCCGAGATCGATGAATCGCCAGACGGCCTGGCGAAGTCAAGCGCGCCGCCGTCGGGGTCACGGCGCCAGGACGCCGCCGCGAACGACCGTCGGCGCGGCGTCCGTCCGAGCCGCGTATTCGGCCGGCGATTCGAACGCCGCTCCGCCCTGTTGCGCCGAGCGCGCGGTGTCTTCGATTTCCTGGATAATTCGGGTCGAGCGAGCCGACAGGCCGATTTGCCGCGGCGCGTCGGCGACGCCCGCCCTCTCCGTCGGCGCGACGGCGAACGCCCCCGCGCCCGCCGGCGCCGGGACGCCGTAGGGCGGCTTCGGCTCCAGGCCCTGATGGGCGTAGGCCATGATCGCGCGCCAGGTCTGCGCCGGCAGCGCGCCACCTTGCATACTGCCGGACATCGACGTGTGGTCGTCGTTGCCGAACCAGACGCTGCCGACCAGATTGCCGGTGAAGGCGTTGAACCAAGCGTCAGTCGGCCCATTCGTCGTGCCGGTCTTGCCGGAGATGACGAGGCCCGGAATCTGCGCCCCGCGCCCGGTGCCCTCGGTGAGCACGTGGGTCATGATGTTGTTCATCTCGGCGACCTTGTCGGGCGGCAGCACCTGGACGGGCGGCGGCCCGTTGGCGGCGTGGGTGTAGATCGTCTCGCCGGCCGAATTGCGGATTTCGATCGCCGCATAGGGCGTCGCGCGCTTGCCGCCGTTGGCGAGCATGGCGTTGGCGGCCACCATGTCGATCATCTTCACTTCGTCGGCGCCGACGGGCAGCGAAACAGTGTCGACGAGCGGCGTCGTCAGCCCCATTTTTCTCGCTGTCTCGACGATCTTGGAGCGCCCGAGCTCGGCGATCTTGGCTTGGTGATAGGGCTTGCCGGCCGGCCAGTAGGCCTCGCCGATCTTCACCGAGATCCAGATCGCGGCGGTGTTGTACGACTGCGCGAGCGCCTGATAGAGCGGCATTGCGCCGCCGCTCTCGCCGCCGAAATTATGCACGCAGTAGTCGCCGATGCAGATGCCTCCTGCTTGCACCGTCGTATCCTTGTGGTACTTGCCGGTCAGCAGCGCGGTCATATAGTCGAAGATCTTGAACGACGAGCCGGGCTGGCGCGCCGCTTCGGTGGCGCGGTTGAACTGGCTCTCGCCGTAATCGCGCCCGCCCACCATCGCCCGCACCAGTCCGTCGGTGTCGGCGACCACCGCCGCCGCCTGATGCGCGTGGTAGGCGGGGGCGTTGACGCGCAGCATGTCCTCGATGACGCCTTCGGCCTTCCGCTGCACGTTGACGTCGAGCCCGGTGCGCACGGTGAGCACCCGGTCGGCGCCCAATTTTCCCGCGTCGGCGAGCGCCTTCACTTCGTCGTAGGCGAAGTCCATGTACCAATCGGGGCTGGATTCGGTGTTCTGGCTGACCGGCGTCGCCGGGTTGCGCCGCGCGGCATAGACCTGGCCCTCGGTCATGAAGCCGGCGTCGACGAGATTGCTCAGGACGTCGTTGGCGCGCGCGCGCGCGGCGGGCAGATTGACGTTCGGAGAATATTTGGTCGGCGCCTTGAACAGGCCGGCGAGCATGGCGGCCTCGGCGAGATTGATGTCGCGCGCCGACTTGCCGAAATAATATTGGGCCGCCGCCTGCGCGCCGAACGCGCCGCCGCCCATGTAGGCGCGATCGAGATAGAGACCCAGGATTTCCTTCTTGGTCAGATGGTGCTCGAGCCACAGCGCCAGATAAGCTTCCTTGATCTTGCGCGAAATCGAGCGCTCGTTGGTCAGAAACAGGTTCTTGGCGAGCTGCTGGGTGATCGAGGAACCGCCCTGCACGACGCCGCCGGCGTGGGCGTTGACGGTCAAGGCGCGCACCGTGCCGACCACGTCGATGCCGAAATGGTCGAAGAAGCGGCGATCCTCGGTGGCCAGCACCGCCTTGATGAAATGATCGGGCAGTTCGTCGAACGGGATCGCGTCGTCGTGCTTGATGCCGCGCCGGCCGACCTCCACGCCGTAGCGGTCGAGAAAGGTGACGGCGAGATCCTGGCGCTTGAGCCAATCCTCGTCGCCGGTCTCGCGAAACGCCGGCAGCGCCAAGGTCAGGACGACGATCAATCCCACCAAGCCGAGGTTCAGGCCTTCGCACAGCCCGTCGACGACAAACTTGCGCACGCCGGAAAGATGCAGGCGATCGGAAATGGCCGCCGCCGTCTGCAGCGCGCGGATCGATCGGCGCTGGGCGTCGTAGAGCGTCGAATCCATCCAGGCGTCGAACGCGAGCAGCGCTCGCGCGGCGACTTTCCGATACCGGGACCGCTCTTCTTCGCTCGACAAAGCCGCCGCGCGCGCAAGCGCTCGCGCGACGGCTTTGCGGAACCAGGACCTTACTTCTGCGATCGACAAAGGCGCCCCGCCTGCAAAATCTCGCGCCGTCCGCGAGCGATCCTTAGCACGATCCGACGCATTGTGAACCGCTTGACGCGCGGCCCGGTCCGGGCCATGGCCAAGGGGCGAGCGCCGCCCCGAAATCGAAGGACGGAAGACCCCGATGCCCGAACGATCTCGCGTTGGCGACGCGGGCGCCGTTGCGGAGGCGGCCGACGGAGCCGGCCCCGCCGCCTCGACCCCGACGCCCGCCGATACGCCCGAGGCGCCGTTCTGGCGCGTCAAGTCGCTCGAGGCGATGACGCCGGAAGAGTGGGAGAGCCTCTGCGACGGCTGCGCGCGCTGCTGCCTGGTCAAGCTCGAAGACGAGGACAGCGGCAAAATTCACTTCACCGACCTCGGCTGCAAATTGCTCGACGGCAAGACCTGCCGCTGCCTCGACTACCGCCGCCGGCAGCGGCGCGTCCCCGATTGCGTCAGGCTGACGCCCGCAGCCGTGCGCGCGCTGAGCTGGCTGCCGGCGACCTGCGCCTACCGGGTTGTGGCCGAAGGGGGCGACCTCGCCTGGTGGCATCCCTTGGTTTCCGGCTCGCCGGAGACGGTGCATCAAGCGGGCGTTTCGGTGCGCGGGCGGGTGGCGGCGAGCGAACTGGATCTGCCGATCGAGCTCTGGCCCGACCACATCGTGCGCTGGCCGAACCGGCCGCCGCGGCGGGTGAAAAAATAGAGGGTTTCGGGCGCGCGCGAGCGCCCGCTTTTCGTCTTAAGGCCGCCAGCGCGCCAGCGTGGCGTCGATCCAGGCGCGTTGCGGAGCGACGAGCGGCCCCTGCGTCAGCTCGCCGCAATGGCGGCCGCGAGGGCCGGACGACCACGCGACGATCGCCACGACCGTCTCGCCGTCGTCGGAAAAGAGCGGCGCGCCGGAATCGCCGGCGCAAGCGCCCGCGCCGGCGCGAGCCCCGTCGTCGGCCCATAGCAGGATCTTGGACAGCGGCGCGCTGACCGTGAGCCTGGCGCTGCGCAACGCGCCGCCGGTCAGCGGCTCGCCCTCGCGGGCGAGCCCGTAGCCGGCGAGGATCGTCGTTTCCCCGATCGCGGGCCCCTCTCCCGAGGCGAGCCTGGGCGCGGCGAAGCGCGAGGCGAGCGGCGTTCGAGTCTCCACCAGCGCGAGATCGATCGAGACGACCCGCTCGGCGATCGCGTCGGCGCGATAAAGCGGATGAGCGGCGGCGGCCTCGACCGGGACGACCACCGGCTTTCCTTCTTCGTCGCGATAATGCACGGCCATGTCGGCGACCGGGCGCAGGCAATGCGCGGCGGTCAAGACGACGCGCGGCCCGAGAACCACGCCGGAGCAGAAGCCCGCCTTGTCGGCGCCGCGCGTCAACACCATGACGACGCGATCGGCGAAGCGGGCGTCTTTGTCCGCCGCGCCGACCACGGCCGCCGCGGGGGCGATCCAGCCGAGGCCCGCCGCCGCCAGCGCGGCGGCGGCCGAGAATGCGCGTCGTCTATTCGCGTTCATGCTCTCGGCTAACCCTTTCCGCCCCGCCCGGGCAAGTCCCTCGCGCGCGGGATGGCGTTGGCGGGGCGGCTCCGTTATATTCACTTCCCATTCAGGCGAGCGAGGAGAGACTGCGGCATGGCGCGTAAGTCGTCGATTTCCCTCGCTCTGACCATTTGCGCCGCCGGCCTTTGCGCGCCGTGCGCCTCGTGGGCGGCCGAAACCGAGGCGCACGGCGCGCCGAGGCCGGCGTGCCTGCCGCCGAGCGAAACCCGCGAGGAAATCAAAGCGCGCCATTTTCTCGAGCCCTTCGCCGTCCTCAGGTCCGCCGCGGCGCAATTCAAGGCGGAGGCGCTTTCGGCCAAGCTCTGCCGTCTCGGCGACGAATTCGTTTATGAAATTGCGCTGTTGCACCGCGATGGGCGGCTCGTCCACGCGGTGATGAACGCGGCCACCGGCAAGCTCATCGGCGCCCGCAACGCGCGCGAGCCGACGCCGAAGACTTGATCTCGAGAAAGGAAGCGTAACCTATCATGCGCCTGCTCGTTGTCGAAGACGATCGCGATCTCAATGGGCAGATCGTGACGGCGTTGGAGGCGGCGGGCTACGCAGTCGACTGCGCGTTCGACGGCGAAGAAGGATGGTTTCTCGGCGACACCGAGCCCTACGACGCGGTCGTGCTCGACATCGGCCTGCCCAAACGCGACGGCGTTTCCGTTCTCGAGGCGTGGCGCAAGGACGGCCGCGCCATGCCGGTGCTCATTTTGACGGCCCGCGATCGCTGGAGCGACAAAGTGCAGGGCTTCGACGCCGGCGCCGACGATTACGTCGGCAAACCGTTTCACATGGAGGAAGTGCTGGCGCGCCTGCGCGCGCTGCTGCGCCGCGCCGCGGGCCATGCGTCGAGCGAACTCGCTGTCGGGTCGGTGCGCCTCGACGCGCGCGCCGGCCGCGTCACCGTCAACGGCGCCGCCGTCAAGCTGACCAGCCACGAGTATCGGCTGTTGTCCTATCTCATGCACCATGCCGGGCGCATCGTTTCGCGCAGCGAGATCGTCGAACATCTCTACGATCAGGATTTCGATCGCGATTCGAACACGATCGAGGTTTTCGTCGGCCGCCTGCGCAAGAAACTCGGCGTCGACGTCATCCAGACCGCGCGAGGTCTGGGGTACATCGTCGAGGGCGACGCCGAATCCGGCGGCGCCGCGCCCAAGCGCAGGAGCGCCCGCTGATCGCCGCCCCCGCGCGGCCCCGCCGATCCGGATCGCAACCATGCTCAAAGCGTCGAACCCGCGGTCGATCGCCTCGCGCCTGTTCATTTCGGCGGCCTTCTGGAGCTCGACGATTCTGATCCTCGCCGGGCTCGGCCTTTCCGCGCTCAACGCGCGCTCGAGCGAAGCGAATTTCGACGAGCAGCTCGGGGTCTATCTCAAAGCGCTGGTGGCCAATGTCGCCGTAGTCGGGGAGGAGTCGCGCGCCGCCTCTTCTCCGGCGATCGATCCCCAGTTCGAGCTCGCCTTTTCCGGGTGGTACTGGCAGATCACCCGCCTCGATGTGGAACGCCCGGAAATTCGCACCTCGCGCTCGCTGTTCGCGACCCAGTTGCCGAGCCTGGGCGGGCCCGACGCCGGGCAAGAGCGCGGCGCGGCGCGCAGCGGCTACGTCGTCGGCCCCGGCGATCGCCCGCTGCGCATGATCGAGCGCGAGATCGACGCCGGCGAAGAGGGTCGCTACCTCATTCAGGTCGCCGCCAACGCCGACGTGATTCAGAGCGAGATCGAGGACTTCGAATACGCGCTGGCGGCGACGTTTCTGGTGTTGGCGATCGCGCTGCTCGGCTCGACGGCGCTGGCGGTGCGTTTTGGCCTGCGCCCGCTCAGGGTGTTACGGGAGGGGCTCGCGGCGATCCGGCGCGGCGAGGCGGAGCGGATCAGCGGCGAATTCCCCCAGGACGTCGCGCCGCTCGCCGCCGAGATCAATCTTCTGCTCGACGCCAATCGCGGCGTGGTGGAGCGCGCGCGCACCCAAGTCGGCAATCTCGCGCACGCGCTGAAGACCCCCTTGAGCGTCATCGTCAACGAGGCCGATTCCAACAGCCCCACGCTCGCCGACAAAGTGCGCGAGCAGGCCGGCGTGATGCGGCGACAGGTGAGCTTCTACCTCGATCGCGCGCGGGCGGCGGCGCGCGCCCGCGCCGCCAGCGCGGCCACCGAAGTTCGGCCGGTGATCGAAGGCCTCGTGCGCACTTTCGAAAAGGTCTACCGCGACCGCGCACTCGCCTTCTCCATCCACGCGCCGGACCGCCTGCGCTTTCGCGGCGAATCGCAGGATCTGACCGACATGATCGGCAATCTGCTCGACAACGCCGGCAAGTGGGCGCGCCAGCGCGTCGTCGTCGGCGCCGAGCGCGATCCGGACCTCGACGCCGCCGGCCGCCGCTTCTTCATCGTCACGATCGACGACGACGGCCCCGGGCTCGATCCGCAGGCGCGCGCCGCGGCGCTGGTGCGCGGGCAAAAGCTCGACGAATCGCGGCCCGGCTCCGGCCTCGGGCTCTCCATCGTCGTCGACCTCGCCTCGGCTTACGGCGGCGCGCTGCGCCTCGAAGAGAGCCCGCTCGGCGGCCTGCGGGCGAGCCTCAGGCTGCCTAGCCTCTGACCAAGGGCCCCGGCGGCGCCGCGGCGGCGGGAGCTTGACGGAGAAAACGCCGATTTCCTGAAATCGAAGACATGCAATAAGAACCGCTGCGCGCGTCGTTTCCCTTGTTGCGCCGCGTCGCCTTAAGAGGCCGCCTCGATGCTGTGGTTCGTCCTTGCCGGCATGACGGGCCTCGCGGCGTTGGCCGCGCTGTGGCCGTTGGCGTTTCGTCGCGACGGCGGCGCCGACGCGGCGAGCGAAGTCGCCTTCTACAAGGCCCAGCTCGGCGAAATCGAGCGCGACGTCGAGCGCGGGCAATTGCCGGCCGAGGAAGCCGCCGGCGCGCGCGCCGAGGCCGCGCGGCGCCTGATCGCCGCGAGCGCGGCGGCGCCGGCCGCAAGCGGCGCCGGCGAAGCCCCGGGGCTACGGCGAATTGCCGCCGCGCTCATGGTGATCGTCATTCCCTCGGTCGCGCTCGCCCTTTACGCCGACCTGGGCCGGCCGGACCTGCCCGACGCGCCGCTCGCCGGCCGCGCCGCGGACGTCCGGAGCGCCCGAGCCATCGAGGCGGCGATCGCGCGCATCGAGGCGCGCTTGGCCGCCTCGCCCGACGACGGCAGGGCCTGGGCGGCGATCGCGCCGGTCTACATGCGCCTCGGCCGCTTCGACGACGCGGTCAACGCCTTCGGCGAGTCGCTGCGGCTCAACGGTGAAAGTGCGGCGCGGCGCGCCGATTACGGCGAGGCGCTGGTCGGCGCGGCGGGCGGCGTCGTCACCGCCGACGCGCGCGCCGCCTTCGACAAGGCGCTCGCCGCCGAGCCGGGCCTGCCCGCGGCGCGATTCTA
>Ga0326728_10005366_pt1 | contig 36144 bp, 32 predicted proteins | sample MB3enrmetagenome_FD_207602 | JGI IMG/M metagenome (GOLD analysis project Ga0326728, IMG submission 207602) | Lab enriched peat soil microbial communities from McLean, Ithaca, NY, United States - MB31MN | ecosystem: Environmental > Terrestrial > Soil > Wetlands > Peat | place: USA: New York...
AGCACCGAAAACCTACCTGACTCCTGTCGGCCGAGCGTTCGCAACCTGTCGCGGACCTGTGCATATCTTTATCCACAGCATCGTCCACAGGTTGTACTGCCTATCCAGCCAGAGTTCTCAACAGGTTCATGTAATCCTCGCCGATCCGGCGCTCCGATTCGCGTAACTCCTTGACGCGCCTACACGCATGCAGCACGGTGGTGTGATCTCGACCGCCAAACGCATCCCCGATCTCCGGCAAGCTGTGATTGGTCAATTCCTTGGCCAGCGCCATTGCTACTTGGCGCGGCCGAGCGATGGAGCGGCTGCGCCGCTTCGACAACAAATCAGCAATGCGGATTTTGTAGTATTCGGCGACGGTCTTTTGGATATTTTCCACCGTTACCAACTTTTCTTGAAGCGCCAATAGGTCGCGCAGCGCCTCCTTGGCGAACTCCAATGTGATCGGGCGACCCGTGAAGTGAGACGTTGCTACCACGCGCCGCAATGCGCCTTCCAATTCGCGGACGTTCGAGCGGATGCGCTTCGCAACGAAGAATGCCACTTCCTCCGGCAGATCCACGTTCGACATGGCTGCCTTGCTCATCAGGATCGCCACGCACGTTTCCAGTTCGGGTGGTTCGATAGCCACCGTGAGACCCCAGCCAAAGCGCGATTTCAAGCGCTCCTCAAGTCCATCAACTTCCTTGGGATAGCGGTCGCAAGTGAGGATTACCTGTTGCTGACTCTCCAGCAACGCGTTGAAGGTGTGGAAGAACTCCTCCTGAGACCGCTCCTTGCCGGCAAAGAACTGAATGTCGTCGATCAACAGCGCATCCAACGAGCGGTACGCGGTCTTGAAGTCGTTGATCGTGTTGTGCTGCAAGGCCTTCACCATGTCGCCGACGAAACGTTCGCTGTGCACGTACGCCAAGCGGGCATCCGAATTGCGTTCCTTAAGTTTGTTCGCGACGGCGTGCATGAGGTGCGTCTTACCCAGTCCCACGCCCCCGTAGATGAATAGCGGGTTATAGGCTTTGCCCGGATTTCCGGCGACTTGAATGGCGGCCGCCTTGGCGAGCTGGTTGCTCTTGCCCTCAACGAAACTCGCAAACGTAAAATCCGGATTGATCCTGCCGCCCAACACACTGGGCGCCAAGCGGCGCGATCGCGCGGCCGCCTGATTGGCTGCGTCCGCCGCGCCGTTGACGCTCGGAGCGCTCGGCACCACCCCCGCCCGAGTTCCCACGTCGAGCACTAAATCCGGCGCGGCGCCCTCGGCAAACGCCTGCACCAGCTCGCGAATGCGCGCTAGCGAGTTCTCCCCCAGCCACTCGATCACGTAACGGTTCGGCGCCAACAGCCGCAACTGGCCGTCGCGCTCGATCGCTTGGAGGGGTCGCACCCACGTATTGAACTGCTGCATCGGGAGTTCGCTCTCGAGCACGCGCAGACAGCGGTTCCATAGCGACTCCGGCAAGAGCGCCCTCCTAAGATTGGCGGCAATGGGGCAAAGACAGACGAAAGGGCAGGGAGTCTAGCTCCAAGTTGCCGGTGCGTCTATTGACACATCCACCCATGCTCAGTACCCTTGCCGCCTTTCGCAAATCTCGCAGTTCATTGATTTGGCCCGTAGTTTTATCCTGAAGTTGCGCTATGAAACGTACTTTTAATCCCAGTAATTTGCATCGTGCTCGAACGCATGGTTTTCGGGCGCGTATGGCCACCAAGAGCGGCCGCCGATTGCTGGCTCGCCGCCGTGCGAAGGGCCGCAAGCGCCTTTGCCCCTGACGCATTGCGCAGGATTCCCTAACGATCCCCAAGTTGATCAAGAGGCTGACGTTCGAGCCACGCAAGCGTTTACACCGGCCGGCTGAGTTCCGCGCCGTTGGGCGGCGCGGTAGAAAGTTGAGCGATGCGTATTTCAGTTTGTCGGTTCTGGCCAATCATGAAAATTGTGCACGTTTAGGTCTGGCGATCGCGACGCGCACGTTCGGCACTGCCGTGGCCCGCAATCGTATCAAGCGACTGACGCGCGAGTCGTTTCGCCTGAACCAACACGTGTTGCCGCCGGTCGACGTCACGGTGTCGGCACGCGACGCCGCGCGGCTTGCGCAACCGCAAGAGCTTCGAGCCAGTCTCGAGAAACATTGGAAGAATATCACCGAGCGATGGTAGAGCTATGCGCCAACTCATGATGTGGACCATTCGCGCCTACCAGCTTGTCTTGAGCCCGATGTTGGGTCCTCGCTGCCGTTTTTACCCGAGCTGTTCCTGCTATACCCATACGGCGATCGAACGCCATGGCGCGTTAATCGGAACGTGCCTCGGGTTGCGCCGCATCCTGCGCTGTCATCCCTTTGCAGAGGGTGGCTATGACCCTGTGCCGGACAAGAGAAGAATCAATGCCTAATACCCGCGTCATGCTTTGGGCCGCGCTTGCCGCCATCCTGTTCCTCAATTACGAAGCGTGGATGAAGGATTATCCGGCATCGACACCGGCGGGATCGGCGCAATCGACGGTCGGCGGTGCCGCCCCGAACTCCTTGGGCGATTCCGTGCCGCTGGCCAATGCGCCAACGGCCGGAGCGCCTGCGACCACGCCGTCCGTGGCGGCGCAGCAGCCCGCGGTACCATTGGGCGGTATGGCACCCGCAGCCATGGATGCTACCCGCGCGGCGGACACCGGCGCGGCGCAGACCGCGGAGCCGGTGCATGTCGTCACCGACGTTCTCGATATGGCCATCAACTTGAAAGGCGGCGAACTCGACCGCGCCGACCTCTTGCAATACCCGTTGCACAAGGACACGCCCAATATTCCGGTTCGTTTGTTCGACAGTGCGCCCGGCGACTCGTCATACGTCCTGCAGAGCGGCCTCACCGGGGCAGCGGGCGAAGCGGCGCCCACGCATCTGGCGGTCTGGACGTCGGCGGAAAAATCCTACGCACTCGCCGCCGGCGCCGACGAACTGCGCGTCCCGCTGACGTGGTCCGACGGCCACGGGCTCACCGTCACCAAGACCTTCATCTTCAAACGCGGCAGGTACGCGATCGACCTCGCCTACGACGTGCAGAACGACGGCGGCGCTGCGCGCAGTTTGGCTGCTTACGCGCAGTTCTTGCGTCATTGGGTACATGCGTCGCGGTCGTATTTCGATGTCGAGACCTACTCGTTCAAGGGGCCCGCGGTCTACGACGGCACCAAAGCCCGCGATCTCAAAGTCGAGAACGAGGCGGACAGCAAATTCTCGGAAGTCGTAACCAACGGTTGGATCGCATCGCTGCAGCACCATTTCGTCTCGGCCATCGTTCCCGAGGCCGGCCAAGCGAACAAGGTCCAGCTGCAAGTCCAGGGCCAACAATATCTGTTGAGCGCGACGGGACCGATGGTCTCCATTCCAGCGGGCGCGAAAGCCGCGTTTCACGAGACGTTGTTCGTGGGGCCCAAGCTGCAGACGCAGCTCGCGGCCGCCGGACCTCGATTGGACCTGACCGCGGATTACGGGTTGCTCACGGTTCTCGCCCATCCGCTGTTCGTCACGCTCAAATGGGTTTACGGCCTCGTGGGCAATTGGGGATGGGCCATCATCATCGTGACCGCCCTCATCAAATTGCTGTTCTATCCATTGAGCCAAGCGAGCGGCCGTTCCATGGCCAAGATGCGCGCGATTGCACCGCGCATGAAACAAATTCAGGAAACCTACAAGGATGACCGCGAGAAGCTTGGGCGCGCGATGATGGAGCTATACAAGCGCGAAAAGATAAACCCGTTGGCCGGTTGCTTGCCGATGGTGGTCCAGATCCCGTTTTTCATTTCTTTCTATTGGGTCTTGCTGGAGAGCGTGGAGATGCGGCAAGCGCCCTTCCTGCTGTGGATCAATGATCTGTCTTCGCGCGATCCATACTTCGTGTTGCCTTTGCTCATGGGCGCCGCGATGTTCGCTCAGTTCAAACTGAATCCGGCGCCGCCGGATCCCATGCAAGCCAAGATCATGCAGTTCATGCCGTTGATCATGACGGCGATGATGGCGTGGTTCCCGTCGGGGTTGGTGCTGTATTGGTTGACCAATACCGTGCTGTCCATCGTGCAGCAGTGGCGCGTGAATCAAGTGGTCCAAGCTGAGGCGAGCAAGCAGCGATCGTAAGATCGCCGGCGAGGCGCAGGGGTTCTAAGGTGACACCGCCGCCCTACGGGATACCCGATACCATCGTCGCCATCGCCACTCCCGCGGGTCGCGGTGCGGTCGGGATCATCCGGCTATCCGGCGCCGAGACGCCGCGCATCGCCGCCGAGATTCTCGGCGCGGTTCCCCCTCCGCGCATGGCCTGCTTGCGACGTTTTCTGGACGCGGACGGCGCGACGTTGGATGCGGGGCTGGCTCTGTATTTTCCCGCACCGGCCTCGTACACGGGTGAGCCGGTGTTGGAGCTGCAGGGTCATGGAGGAGCGCTCATCTTGGACGAACTGCTCCAGCGCGTGCTTGCGCTGGGCGCACGAATGGCTCGTCCCGGCGAGTTCACCGAGCGCTCCTTCTTGAACGGCAAGATGGACCTCGCCCAGGCGGAAGCGGTCGCCGACCTGATCGATTCAGGAACCGCGGCGGCTGCGCGGGCGGCAATCCGGTCGATGCAGGGCGAATTCTCGGCGCATATTCACGGACTGCAGTCGCAGCTCACTGAATTACGTGCCTATGTCGAAGCGGCCGTCGATTTCCCCGACGAGGAAATCGACTTTCTCTCCGACAGCGCATTGCAGGGCCGCTTGTCGCAGGTATTCGCTGCCTTCGATTCCATCACCGCAGCCGCCCACCAGGGCGCATTGCTGCGCGAGGGACTGAACGTCGTGATCGCCGGCAAACCCAATGCCGGAAAATCCAGCCTTCTCAACCGGCTGGTCGGCGCTGACATTGCCATCGTCACGCCCTTACCCGGTACGACGCGCGATGTGCTGCGGCAACAGGTGCACTTGGACGGCTTGCCGGTCAATCTCATCGATACGGCAGGGCTGCGCACGGCCGCCGATGTGGTGGAAGAAGAAGGCATTCGCCGTGCCAGGGCGGAGCTGCAGGGCGCCGATCGAGTGCTCTACGTGCAGGATGCGACGCTCGCCGATCACGTTCTGCCGGAGGAACTGGAGGCGCTGCCGCGCACCGTCCCCGTAACCTGGATCAACAATAAAATCGATCTCCTTAGGCTAGCGCCGCGCGTGGAGTCAAGCGGGGGTGTTACGCGGCTTTTCGTGAGCGCGCATACCGGCGCGGGCCTCGATCTGCTTCGCACGCATTTGAAGACGAGTGCTGGATATCATAATGGCGAGGCCGGCGCCTTCTCCGCGCGCCGTCGACACCTCGATGCCTTGGGCCGTGCGAAGGATCTGGTGCAGCGTGCGGCGGAGACGTTGCGCACAACCGAAGCATTCGAACTGTTTGCCGAGGATCTGCGGCTCGCGCAGGGCGCTTTAAGCGAAATTACGGGGGACTTTACGAGTGAGGATTTGCTCGGCGAAATCTTCGGCAGCTTTTGCGTCGGAAAATAGCCCGGAATCGTGCCGTCAAGACCGCTGGATGCAGGCCCGCGTGCGCCGCGCTAGGCTCCTGGTTTACCGTGTTCCAGCTCCGATGCTGTCGGTGTCGATGGAGCGGGCCAGCCGGATCAGCACGACGAAGGCCGTCAATATACCCAATGTCGCGATTCCGGTGCCAACCGGGTAATGCCAGAACAGCCAAAGCATAGTCGCGGACGACAGCACCACGACGGTCAACAAACTCCAGAATTTGTTAAGCCTTTGCGCGGTCATCACAGCCCCCGAATCCCAACATGCACCGGCCCTAGAAACTTTATACTCGTTAAACAGCGAAATCGCCATATGTAAAAACCGCAATGTTCATCCAGAAATAGGCGAATACCCTCTCTAGCCCAGCATGGTTTCCCGGCGCCAGTGCCTGGCGGTGAGCACGAAGAACAGGAGGGCGAATAGCGCCGATGATCCCGCGGAGGCCACGACGTCGAATACCGCAAGGGGTTCGTCCTTGAGCACACTGGTCATCAACAAATGTTGGCTCAGCGAAGGGATGAACATCAACGAAGTCGTCGGTTTAAGCGAATAAATACTTGCGAAGGCGATAGGTAAAGTGGGAACGAGCAGCACCGTCGTCAGATAGGTCTGCGCCTCTCGGTAGCTGCGGGTGAACGAAGCGACGAAAGTCATCAGGGCAGCGCCCAACGGGACGAACGGCAGGCATATGGCAAAAAACGCCAAGGCAGTGCTTACCCCCAAATTGGCGCTCATGCCCAGTCGTTCGAGAGGCACAAAGCGAAACACGAACACGAACGCGGTGAGGGTAATGGCAAGCGACAAGCACATGTACGCGCACGTCGCCAAAATCTTTCCCCCGACCAAGCTCCCGCGGGCCACCGGCAGACTGAGCAGCGCTTCCAACGACCCGCGCTCGCGCTCGCCGGCAGTCGAATCGATGGCGAGGTACAACCCGCCCATCAGGATTGCGAACAGCACGAAATAGGTCATGAATCCCAGCACCACCACCGCGCGCCCGGTGGGCGTGGCGACGTCCATCTCGTTGACCGCCACCGGCATCGCGAGAAGTGGACTCACGCCTCTGACTTGCAGGCGCAGCTGTGCGACGCCGCTGCCGTAGGCCGCCAACAATAGCCGCGCGCGGTCCGCGCTTTTTCTCGTTTGTGAGTCGGCGCTGTCCGCCACGAGTAACACAGGCGCCGGCAGTGCCGCCGCGAACCGAGGCCCGTAATCCATCGGCAGAATCAAAACTACCTGCGCGGCGCCGCTGCGCACCGCATCGCGGGCCGCGCTTTCTGAAAACGACGCGAAAGTGAGCTGGACGCCCTGTGATTCGAGATAGCGGACCAGCCCGGGCGCGTGGTCGCGACCGGCAACGATGAGATGCAGCGGCTCGTCCGATTCGGCGACGCTTTGATTGAGCATCCTCGACACCATGGCTCCGAACAATAGCGGCCCGAACAGGGGCCCGAACAGCAGCGCCGAGATCAATGTGCGGCGATCGCGCAAGTTCTCCAGGAATTCCTTGGCGAACACGGTGAGCAGCGCCCGCATCAGCTGATTCCCTCGGAGTTCCCGAGCACGTTCAGAAACGCTTCTTCCAGCGTCTGCGAGCCGCTTGCTTCCCGAATCGCCTGCGGCGTGCCGTCCGCGAGCACGCGGCCCGCCCCGATGATGATGATACGGTCGCAGAGCGCAGCAACTTCCTGCATGACGTGTGAGGAAAATAGTATGCAGCGGCCCAGGGTCTTCAAGGCATGGAGCATTTCGCGCAAGCTACGTATGGCCATGACGTCGAGACCGTTGGTGGGTTCATCGAGGATGAGATTCCCTGGGTCGTGCACCAGCGCGCGCGCGAGCGCCACCTTGATCCGTTGGCCCTGCGAAAATCCCTTGACGCGCCGGTCGATGAACCCCTCCATGCCGAGCGCGCGCGCAAGTTTAGCGGTGCGCCGGCGCGACTCTTCGCGCCCGATGCCTTGCAGCGCACCGAAGTAATCGATGTTCTCGCAAGCGGTAAGATTATTGTAGAGGCCGGCCGCATGCGGCAATACGCCCAAGTGAGCGCGCGCGGCCGAGGTCTCGCCGCGTATATCGATGCCGTCGATGCGGGCGCTGCCGCTGTCGGGTGTCAGCACGCCGTACAGCATGCGCAGGCAAGTCGATTTCCCCGCACCGTTGGGTCCCAATAGGCCGGTGATTTCGCCGTCGCGCGCGGTGAAGGACACGTCGGTGACGGCATCGACGTCGCCGAATCGCTTGCAGAGCGAATTCGCTTCGATCACGGCGTGGGTCCGGTGAAACCGACGAAGAACGCCGCCGGCCGATGCTGTGTGAGGCAATCTGCGTCGAGCGTCTCCGGATCCGGGTTCTCCAAGAATGCGGCCATCAATTTCGGGATGCATGCGGTGGCGATTTGACCGTGACCCTCGCCGTTCAGCACGAGATTCCGATGGTGCTTGAGGCCTTGCGCGGCGCGCAGCGCGTCATCGGGGGTCGTCACCGGGTCGGCCTCGCCGGACAAGAGGAGGGTGGGAACGTCGCTGTGTAACGCGCTGTGCAAGTCCGGATCCACGGGACCTCGCGGCCAGACCTTGCAGATCTCCGCCAGGGCGTCCAATTGATCCGATCCTTGATAGGTTTGCGCGATGCGTTGACGATCGAGGCCAGAGGCGGAAAACAGCGGCTCATCTTCACTGCACACGACACTGTTCTGCATGCCGCTCGCGAGCTGATCGGCAATTTGCCGCGACATCATGATGGTCTGGGAAGCGAGCGGCGCCAGATTTCCGATCGCGCCCTGATGCAGGAGCGTCGGCAAGAGCGCGGCTTCGGCGGTGTTATACGAAAGAAAGCGCAACGCTGCGTTCAGCACGTTGCGGTTGAACTGGATCTGCAGCGGGAGACCGCTGCTCGGATCGGAAAGATCGAGCGTCTGCTTGTCGGGGCCGAAGCGATGGCGCAACCCGTCGAGATCGTGCCGCAAGTCCGGATAGGCCGCCGCGCAGTCGGGCGCGTGCTCGCAGCGCGCCACGATGAGGTTCAAGGCGCGCTCCCCGTCGGATGGCGTATCGGGCCCGATGGCTTGTTCGGGATAGGTCACGCCGTCGAGCACCACCGCGTGCGTCGACTGCGGATAACGCCGCATGTAGAGCTGCGCGACCCGCGTGCCGTATGAGGAACCGTACAGATCGATGGTCGAATACCGAAGCGCGGTGCGGACTTTGTCGAGATCGCCGACGGCTATGCTGGTGGTGTAATAGCGCACTCGATCGCCGAACTTGGCGAGACACGTGCGGGTTGCCTGCGACAGTCGCTGCATGTCGTCCGCGTCGCCCCGCCAGTCATCGGGGTAATTGCAGGACAGCGGTGCCGAGCGCCCCGTGCCGCGCTGATCCACCAGCACGATGGCGTGGTTGCGGTTGACGCGCGCGAACGCGCTCGCATAGCTCGTGTACAGGTCCGTGGCCGCTTGTCCGGGTCCGCCCGCGAGTATGAAAAGCGGCGCCGCCGCTGAGCGTCGATTGAGCGCGGGCACCACGGCGACGTGCAGGTCGATGGTCGCGCCGCCGGGGCTGGCCGGGTTTTCCGGAACCGCGAGGAGGCCGCAGCGCGCGGCAATGGAACTGATGCGCAGCGGATGCTCGAGGCGGCATTCGTGTAAAACCAAGGGACCGACGGCGGCCGACACGCGGCCGCACCAGCTCAAAGCGCCGCAGATGAGAGCCGTCCACACAAGCCGCATGCAATTCTCCGCTTTTTCGTGGCCTCCTCATTGGGTCTTGACCCAACTACGTCGGCTCCGCCTCGATTGAGGGGAAATCTGCCTTAGCTAAGGCCACGCAGATTACTCAGACAGGCCTCCTAGTGTAGCGATTCGCTACCCCTGCGAGCCCGCGAGTTGGTAGATTTGCGGCCCAGTTCTTCTTTAGCCGCAGAGAAACACCATGCCCGTGATCCGCGAAGATGATGTCATTGCGAGTGTTGCCGATGCCCTGCAATACATCTCCTACTACCACACGCCCGATTTCATCCAAGCCATGGGCCGTGCGTACGCGGTCGAGAAGAGCCCCTCGGCGCGCGACGCGATCGCGCAAATTCTCACCAACTCACGCATGTGCGCGGAAGGTCATCGTCCCATCTGCCAGGACACCGGCATCGTGGTGGTATTCGTCAAGGTGGGCATGGGAGTGACGTGGGATGCAAAACGCGATCTCGATGCCATGATCAATGAGGGCGTACGCCGCGCCTACCTGAACCCCGACAACAAGCTGCGTGCTTCCATCGTGTCCGATCCTGCATTCAAACGCATCAATACGCGGGACAACACACCGGCGGTGATCCACACGGAATTCGCACCCGGGGAGACGCTCGAAATCACGGTGGCGGCCAAGGGCGGGGGATCGGAGAACAAATCCATGTTTGCCATGTTGAACCCCTCGGATTCGGTGGCTGACTGGGTATTGGACATGGTCCCGGAGATGGGTGCCGGCTGGTGTCCGCCCGGCATGCTCGGGGTGGGCATCGGCGGCAGCGCCGAGAAGGCCATGTTGCTGGCCAAAAAATCCTTGATGGACCCAATCGACATCGCCGAACTCAGCGCGCGCGGGGCGAAATCCAAGCTGGAGGAATTGCGTTTGGAAATCTATCAGCGCGTGAATGCACTGGGCATCGGCGCGCAGGGTCTCGGGGGGTTGACCACGGTGCTCGACGTCAAGGTGCTCGACTATCCGACGCATGCGGCATCCTTGCCGGTCGCGGTGATCCCCAACTGCGCCGCGACTCGCCACATTCACTTTAGCCTGGACGGCTCGGGACGGGCCGTGCTGCAACCGCCCAATCTCGACCTGTGGCCGAAAGTCACATGGGTCGCGGACGCGAGTGCGCGGCGCGTATCTCTTGATGGCTTGACCCGTGCGGAAATCGAAAGCTGGAAGCCGGGCGAACGCTTATTGTTATCGGGCAAGCTGTTGACCGGGCGGGACGCCGCGCACAAGCGCATCTGCGCACTGTTGGATGCGGGCGAACCCTTGCCCGACGGACTGGATTTTACCGGCCGGGTGATCTACTACGTTGGGCCCGTGGATCCGGTAGGCACGGAAGTCGTCGGACCGGCAGGCCCCACCACGGCGAACCGCATGGATCGATTCACCGAGACGATGCTCGGGAAGTCGGGACTGCTTGCCATGGTGGGCAAAGCCGAACGCGGTCCGGAAACGGTCGCGTCCATCGCCAAGCATCGCTCGGCATACTTGATCGCCGTGGGTGGCGCCGCGTTCCTGGTATCCAATGCCATTCGCGCCAGCCGCGTGGTCGCGTTTCCCGAACTCGGCATGGAAGCTGTGTACGAGTTCGAGGTGCGGGACATGCCGGTGACGGTGGCGGTGACCTCCGCTGGGGAATCCGTGCACGAGACGGGACCCAAGGCCTGGCGCAATCAATTCGCCGGCATCCCGGTGGCGGTGGAAGGGCGCCCGGCATGAGTACCGCGGGACGCCGTTCGCGATGACGTATAAGTGCTTGCGGAGCGCGCTCCGGTGTATTCCCGAACGCGGCGCAGGTTCCATAAAATGCATTGGTAAGAGGCCGCCCGGACCAGCCGGGTCCTGGTACTTTGGCGGCGTCCCGTCTACAGTACGCGCCTCCTTAGAAAAGGCCGGTGGATTGAAGCGTGATGCGTTTCAGCGAGCGATTTGACGTAATCGTGATCGGCGGCGGCCACGCCGGCACCGAGGCTGCCCTCGCTGCTGCGCGCATGGGCAAGAAGACGCTGCTGCTCACGCACAACATCGAAACGCTGGGGCAAATGAGCTGTAATCCGGCGATCGGCGGCATCGGCAAGGGCCATCTTGTGAAAGAAATCGATGCCCTGGGCGGAGCCATGGCGCTTGCCGCCGATCAGGCCGGTATTCAGTTCCGAACCCTGAATGCGAGCAAGGGTCCGGCGGTGCGCGCCACCCGCGTCCAGGCCGATCGGCAACTGTACAAGCGCGCCATCCGCCGCGTGCTCGAGACTCAGCCGAACCTGAAGGTATTTCAGCAAGAAGCGGCCGATCTTATCATCGAGGGCGATTGCATTGCGGGAGTGATGACTCAGAGCGGGATCGAGTTCCGCGCCACCGCCACCGTGCTCACCGTGGGTACGTTTCTCGGCGGCAGAATCCACGTCGGCCTGGAGAGCCACGCCGGTGGACGTGCCGGCGATCCCCCCTCGCTCACCTTGGCGGCGCGGCTGCGGGAACTGAACTTGCGCGTGGGGCGGTTGAAGACGGGCACGCCGCCGCGCATCGATGGCCGCAGCATCGACTTTTCGGACTTGAAGGAACAGCACAGCGACGATCCGCGCCCGGTGTTTTCCTACCTGGGTACGCGCGACACGCATCCGCGCCAGCTGCCTTGCCACATCACCGCCACCAACGAGCGTACGCACGACATCATTCGTGCAGCCAGTGAAAGATCACCCATGTTCACGGGTTTGATCGAGGGGGTAGGCCCGCGCTACTGCCCGTCGGTGGAAGACAAGGTGGTGCGCTTCGCGGACCGGCCGTCGCATCAAATTTTCATCGAGCCCGAGGGCCTCGATACGCACGAGATCTACCCGAACGGCATATCGACCAGTCTGCCGTTCGACGTGCAGTACGAGTTCGTCCGTTCGATCAAGGGATTCGAACGCGCCCACATCACGCGGCCCGGGTATGCCATCGAGTACGATTTCTTCGATCCTCGCGATCTGAAATACAGCTTGGAGAGCAAGGTCATTGCCGGCTTGTTTTTTGCCGGTCAGATCAACGGCACCACCGGCTACGAAGAGGCTGCTGCGCAGGGCCTGTTGGCCGGCGCCAATGCCGCGCTGTTCGCCGACGGGCGCGCTGCCTGGTGCCCCAAGCGCAGCGAGGCGTACATCGGCGTCTTGGTCGATGATCTCATCACCCGCGGTGCGCCTGAGCCCTACCGCATGTTTACCAGCCGCGCCGAGTATCGATTATCGCTGCGCGAGGACAATGCGGACCTGCGCTTGACCGCGCAGGGTCGCGCCCTGGGACTGGTCGATGATGCGCGGTGGACATTCTTTCAGCGCAAGCGCGACGCAGTCAGCGAGGAGGTCGCCCGGCTCTCCGCCCGTGTCGTACATCCCGCAGCGGTCGATTCCGCATTGTTATCGAAGCTCGGGCAGCCGCTGCTGCGCGAGACGCACGCCCTCGAACTGCTGCGTCGACCAGAGCTGACCTACGATGATCTGCAAATGGTCGCGCCGAGTGAGGCAGTCGATGGCGCCGGCGTGGGGGGGAGCTGGCGAAGTGATGAGCGGCTCACGGACCAGGTGTCTCTGCAGATCGAGGTGCAGGCAAAATATTCGGGCTATCTTAAGCGGCAAACGGACGAGATCGAACGACAGCGGCGCAACGAAGAGCTGCGTCTGCCGGCCGACATCGATTATGCGGAGGTCGGCGGACTCTCGAACGAAGTGCGGCAACGCTTGCGGGATGTGCGGCCCGCAACCCTCGGACAGGCCGCCCGGATCCCGGGACTCACGCCAGCCGCCGTGTCGCTGTTGTTGGTACACCTCAAAAAGCGCGACCACGCCGCGTGAAGCGTCGCGCCGCGTCGCTTGCCGCGACGTAAATTCTTGAGTGGAAGAGCGGGCGTCATCCTCGTCGCACTGACGCTGGCAGCGGTGCTGGGAATGACTTTGTGGCACGCGGCGCAACGCGGGGCAGCCCAGCTCCCAGCCGGCGCCCGCTTAAGTACGCGCGCCGCCGACCCCGCGACACCCGTGATTCTGCGGCGTGGCAACGGCCCCGAGCCCGAAAGCCTCGACTTGCATGGCGCACGCTCGGAAGCCGCCTTGACCATATTGCGGGATCTCTACGAAGGGCTGACCGCAATAGACGCGGCGGGCATGCCGGTTTTGGCCGCCGCGGATCGCTGCGACATGTCGCCGGACGGCAGGACGTATCGGTTTCACCTGCGTCCCGCCGCGCGTTGGTCGAACGGCGAAGCCGTGGTTGCCGAAGATTTTGCGGCAGCATGGCGGCGCCTGGTGGACCCGCGCACCGGCGCGCAGTACGCCGACATTCTCAAACCGGTACGCGGCGCCGCGGCCATCACGGCAGGTAAGGCGGCTCCTGCGACGCTGGGTGTGCATGCCGACGATCCGCAAACCCTGGTGGTTGAGCTCACGCAACCCACACCGTACTTCCTCGGTGTCGTGGCGCATCCCGCGACTTTTCCGATCAATCGCGGCTCCCTGGCCGCGCACGGCCGCGGTTACGCCAAACCCGGCGTGATGGTGTCGAACGGCGCCTTCGCCCTGACGCGCTGGGATTTCGGCTCGCATCTCGTCGCGATGCGCAACGCCCATTATTGGAACGATGCCGCGACCAAGGTAGACGGCGTCGAGTACTACTCCTTTGCCGATGCGGCCACCGAGCTCAAGGCGTTTCGCACCGGTCAAGTGGACGTCACGTCGACGATTCCGGCCGCGCAAGTCGGCTGGATCAAGGAGCACCTGGGTCCCGCGCTGCACATCGCGCCGCAACTGGCCGTGTACTACTTGGGTCTCAATCTGAGAAAGCCGCCATTCGACAGGTCCCCGGAGCTGCGTCAGGCTTTGTCGCTGGTGATCGACCGAGAGCGGCTCGTGCAATCCGTCACGGGAGCCGGCGAAGCGCCGGCCTACACGTTCGTGCCGCCGGCCATTCACGGCTATTCGCCGCCCGTACCGGATTACGCCGCTTGGCCGATGCCACGACGCATCGCGCGCGCGCGACAGTTGCTGCGGGATGCCGGCATGGACCGAAGTCCGCCCAACGTCGAGCTGCGCTACAACAACGGTGAATTGCACAGTCGCATCGCCATTGCCGTGGCGGAAATGTGGAAAGACACGCTGGGCATCGAAACCACGCTGCGCGCGGAAGAGTTTAAGGTGCTGTTGCAAGACATCGACCGCGGCGATGTCACCGTATTTCGCGCCAGCTGGTTGGGCGATTACAATGACGCGTACGGGTTTTTGCAGGTGCTGCAGGGAGGCTTCGGCATCAACCTGCCGCACTATTCGAATCCGCGGTACGATGAGTTGCTGGAACGCGCGACGACGGAGGGTGACGCGGGCCGGCGCCGCGCCCTGCTGCAAGACGCTGAGGCGCTCATGTTGGGCGATCAACCGCTGATCCCGCTCTATTTTTACGTGTCCAAACATCTCGTGGATGCACATGTTCTCGGCTGGCAAGACAATCCGATGAATGTCGTTTACAGCAAGAATCTCGCAAAACTTGGCGCCCGCTGACCCCTCGCGTTAGCGAATTTTTGCTCGCGCAGCGCCTAATTAATTAGCGACTTCAGGAACAGTGCGAACGTCCTGTAGTACGCGTCGTGATTCTGTTTCTTGAGGAACCCATGTCCTTCGTCCGTCGCCTCGAGATACCACACCTGCCCGCCGCGGCTGCGCAGCCGGTTGACCAGTTGCTCGGATTCGCTCCAGGGAACCCGCGGGTCGTTCTTTCCGTGTACCACCAGCAGAGGCCGTTCAATTCGATCAGCATTCGTCAACGGCGATATCCGGCGCAGGTACGCGCGCATATCGGGATCGCGTTCGTCGCCGTATTCCGTACGTCGCAGATTCTGGCGATACGGCGCCGTGGTGGATAGAAAGCTGACGAAGTCTGAAATGCCCGCCATGTCAACGCCGCCGCGCAGGCGGTCGCTATAATTCACCAGCGCGGCGAGCGCGAGATATCCTCCATAGGAATCCCCCGCCACCACCACATGTTTAGCATCAAAGGCACTTTGCGCATCCACCCAGACGATGAGCGCGCCTAAGTCCTTGACGGCATCGTCGCGCTGCATACCGTTATCCAACGCCACATAGCTTCTTCCGTATCCCGAAGAGCCTCGTAGGTTGGGGGCGACGACGGCAAAACCCAGCTCATTCACTACGTACTGGATCCACGGGTCGAAGCCCGGGCGGAACTGCGACTCCGGACCTCCGTGCAGCATGATGAGCACAGGATGCGGACTCGGCCTGGCCGGCTCGTACACGTACACCGGTATTTGGCGAGCGTGGTTGTCTTGCCGATCGAACGTGGGAAACTGCGCCAAGCGAGGCGTCACGAATTTGGCCGTATCCAGCGGACCCGCTTCGCTGTGCGTCCATGCTTCCAGCCGGTTGTTTGCGAGGTCGAGTACATACGCATCGCGCGGTAGATTGACCGACGCATAGCCAAACGCAAGCCGCTTGCCCTCTGCGTCGAAACGCAAATGATCGATGAGGCCGGCCGACGGCAATTTCGGCGGAATCAGGTCCTGATGGGCGCGCAAATCGAGAACCTCGAGTTTGCTCACGCCGCCCTCATTACTGACGTAAGCCAGGTAGTGACCATCGCGCGAGATCGCCAACTCCTCGATATTCCACGGGATTTGTTCGGAAAAGACGGTCCTCTCCGTCGTGAACAAATTGATGTAGCGCAGTTTGCCGAACTCGGCATCGCGGTCCGATATCAGGTAGACGCCCTGCCCATCGCGCGAGAACTTCGCGCCGGCAATTCCCACCTTGGCGGGTGCCGGATCGACTTCGCGCTTTTGTCCGGTGCTCAAGTCGACCACATACAAATAACCCTCGCCGATCGACACGTACTTCAGCACCAGCAGTTTGCGGTCGTCCGGCGACCAATCGAGCGGATACCACGCGGCGCTGCTGTCGCCGGTAACCGCCAGGTGCGGCAAGGTTCCCGCCTCCGGTTCCACGATGTCGATGTCGTAGCTCACACCATCGCGAGCGGTGGTGAAAAATGCGATTTCGCGGCCGGAGTTCGACCAGATCGGGGCTCCATTCAACGACTTGCCGTCGGTGAGAAGCTTCGCCGGTCCGCCCATGCGTTGATAATAGAGCTGGGCATTTTCGTTGCCGCCCACATCCTTCATGAATAGATAGCCGATGCGGCCGGGGTCGGGCGAGAAAGCCGCTTCCGTGACCGGCTCACGAAGGAACGTAATCTGTCGTCGTTCGCCTTCCGGCTTTTGCACCACGTGGAGTTGATCGACGTCCCCGAAGCGTGTCGTGATCAGCAGCTGGCCTTGCGGCGACCAGCCGAGCGGAGTCGCTTGACGCGCACTCAAGTACCCGTCCACCTTCTCCGTGAGGTCCGCCGGAGCTTCCGGAATATTGTCGAAAATAAGATTGCCGCGCTCGACCCGGGACGCGGCCGAACCGAGGGAGCTTAAGAGCAAAGACGGCAAAATCAACAACCACAAATAATTTCGAGGCATTATTCCTATGTTCTCACGTGACGCGGATAATGGGACCAATGACAGGCTTCGAGCATCTTCTGAAATCCTACGATATCGGCGATCAGCTCGACGATATTGCGAGTTCGGACCCACCGGCTTACTTGCGCCGCTGTTTCGCCGAGGGCATCTCGGCACCTGAGCTGTCCCTCATGCGAATACAGCAGCTCGCAGTGTGCGGGATGGTACTCGACTCCATCCTCAATGATCGAGACTACGCGCTGGAACCGGAGCTGATTGCGGACTGGCGTGCTCATTACGGACAAGCCTGCGCGCATCTGAAGGATACCGCCGTCGGGGCGCTGCGCCGCGCGCTCGAGAGCTTGCACAGCCAGGATCCGGAGGCGGCGGCGGAACTCGAAGAACTCGAGCATCGACTGGCGCCCGCCTGAATGAGTGAGATATGCGCGCGCGTCGCGGAGGGAATCATCGCCATCGACACCGAGTTCGTGCGACGGCGCACGGACGCCAGTCACCTCGTCGTGGATGCGTTCGTGCGTATCGCGAGAACCGTGGCGGACGCTCCTGACAAAGCCGAGCGAATGACGCCGATGTTGTTCGATCATCTGTCGGCGCGCTTGGCGACTCGTGGATTTATGGGGGACGCCGCGGAGCAGCATGCTGTGCTCCACAGCGACATTGCGCTGAATTCCTCAGGACTCACCCTATGGCTCGCGAGACGCCGCGCTTGAGGGAATACCCATCACTCACCATGGGCGCCGCCGGGCTTCTGGTATTGGCTGCCTGCGCTTCCGCCCCCCCGACCAAAGGCCACACCCAAGCCGACCGGCAGGCGCCTGCGCCTGCGCAGAACGGCACCATGGCGGACGCCTCTTACGATTGGCACGGCCTGGTGCTCGTCCCATTCGGAACGCGGCTGCAGGCCAGTCCGATTCCGCTGCACGAGGTGCTGCTGTTCCATGATGAGTCGCGGAGCACCGCCGCAAGCGACAACAAGGACTGCTACACCGTCGACGGAGCACCGCCGCGGTTTTTAGGTCAAAGGCCTGAAGAGTATTTCCTGTGCTTTCGCTACGATCGCCTGAATCGAATCGACGCGTCGGTGCGCGTGGCCGCCGCGCAGGCCGAGCAAACGTTCGCCCGGGCCTGCGCCATCTGGCTGAAAGATGCCACGCCCCTGGCGGGATCCACCAGTCTGTGCGAAGGCCGCGACGGCGGAATCGCATTCAGCGCGCGTCTGGGGGACATTGTGGGCGGGACCGAGGCCCGCTTGTCGATGACGCTCTCCAATGCGGCCGAGGGCGATGCGGTGGGCGCTGCGCCGCCCGGTCCATGACCAGGGACGATGAATTGCAGCTACTGGCCGCCGGTGCGGCCGCTCTGGGTTTGCTGCTCGATGCACACCAAGGCGAGACGTTATTGCGTATCGTGGACGAGTTGGAAGCGGCCAACGCGCAATTCAATTTGACGGCCATTCGGGATCGGCCTGGCATGCTGCGCAAGCATGTGCTCGACAGCTTGAGTTTGCAGCCCTATCTAAAGGGCACGCGCCTCGCCGACGTGGGCACGGGCGCGGGATTCCCCGGTCTGCCGCTCGCCGTGGTCAATCCGACGCGGCGCTTCTCTCTGATCGAGGCCACCGGCAAGAAAGCGCGGTTCGTCGCCGAAACAGCGGAGCGCATCGGATGCAGCAACGTGGAAGTCGTGCATGCTCGCGCCGAAACCTACCGGCCGTTCGAGCTTTTCGATACCGTAATGGCGCGGGCGCTCTCCTCCCTGGCCGATTTCGTGGCCTACGCCGGGCATTTATGCACCCCCGACGGACGCCTGTTGGCGATGAAGGGCAAACGCCCGGACGAAGAGATTTCGGCGGTTCCCAAATCGTTCCGTGTCGTCGCCGTGCATCGGCTGAAGGTTCCGGGACTGGACGCCGAACGGCATCTTGTGGAACTCTCACCGGCCAGGCCTCAGGCAATCCGGCGTCACGCCGCCGGTCCGTAAGCGGCCCTGCAAAATCGAGCAAACATGAATCGGGTCATCGCTGTCGCAAATCAAAAAGGTGGAGTGGGTAAGACCACTACCGCCGTCAATCTCGCTGCATCGCTGACGGCGACGAAGCGGCGCGTCCTGCTGATCGACTTGGATCCGCAAGGCAACGCCACCATGGGATGCGGCATCGACAAGCACTCGCAGTCTCGGACCAGCTGCGACGTCCTGCTCGGCGATTGCGCAGCGACGGAGGCAATGGTTCCCGTGGAATACGGCGGTTTCATGCTCCTGCCGGCCAATCAGGATCTCACCGCCGCCGAAGTGCGATTGTTGACCATGATGACGGGACGCGAGTTTAAGCTGCGCAATGCGCTGAAGCCCGTCCGTGAGAATTTCGACGTGATTTTGATCGACTGCCCCCCGTCGCTCAACATGCTCACGTTGAACGCGCTGGTGGCCGCGGACTCCGTCATGGTGCCCATGCAATGCGAATATTACGCGCTCGAGGGTTTGAGCGCCTTGATCCAGACCATCGATCAGATCCGCGGCTCCATCAACCCGGATCTGCGGATCGAAGGCTTGCTGCGGACCATGTTCGACCCACGCAATAACCTGTCGAACGAAGTGTCGGCGCAGCTCATCGAACATTTCGGGGAGAAGGTGTTCCGAACGATGATTCCGCGCAACGTACGTCTCGCCGAGGCCCCGAGCTTCGGCAAACCCGCTCTGTTCCATGACAAGGAATCGCGCGGCGCCCTGGCATATCTGGCGCTTGCCGGCGAAATGATTCGCCGCGACGAGCTGCCGGCTGCACCCGTATAATCCCGTATAATCCCGAATATCGTTTTCGGAAGGTTAAGTATGTCCGGCAAGAAGCCGTCTCTGGGTCGTGGCCTTGCTGAGCTGAGTCCCTTGCTTGCGCAGCGCGCCCGCGTTCCGATGACCGACTCGGTGCAAGTTGCCGGTGACCGATTAGCCACTCTGCCGCTGGATTTGCTGCAACGGGGGAAGTACCAACCGCGCGTGGATATGCGCCCGGAATCCTTGAGCGAACTGGCCGAATCGATCAAGTCGCAGGGACTGGTACAGCCCATCCTGGTGCGGCCTTTGCCGAATCGCAACCCCGGTGAATCGCAACGCTACGAGATCATCGCCGGCGAACGCCGCTGGCGCGCGGCGCAGATGGTGGGCATCGCAGAAATCCCGGCAGTGATTCGCGACGTTTCCGACGAAGCGGCCGTCGCCATGGCGCTCATCGAGAACATCCAGCGCGAGGATTTGAACCCGTTGGAGGAAGCGCGCGCGTTGTCACGGTTGATCGAGGAGTTCGGACTGACGCATCAGGCGGCGGCCGAGGCGGTGGGCCGTTCGCGGGCCGCAGTCAGCAATCTATTGCGGCTCATGGAGCTGGCGGATGAAGTGAAGCTGCTTTTGGAGCAGCGCAGCATCGAAATGGGTCACGCGCGAGCGCTACTCAGCCTGACTGCCCGCCGTCAGCAGATCGAAGTGGCCGCACTGGTCGCCAAAAAGGGTCTCTCGGTGCGTGACACCGAGGCCCTGGTGCGCCGGCTGTTGTCGCCTGCCGCGGCCGCGGATAGCCAGCCGAAGGCCGTGGATCCGGATATCAATCGCCTGGAGTTGGAACTCGCCGACAAGCTGGGCGCTAAGGTTCTGTTTCAACATACGCCTTCCGGCAAGGGCAAAATGGTGGTGTCCTACAACAGCTTGGATGAGCTCGAAGGCATATTGGCGCATATCTCCTGACATCAGAAACAATACGAATCCCAAAGTCCAAAACACCTTGATGCGCCAGCGCCACGTCCCTATAATATGGCGGCTCTTTACGACTGGCGGCGGCTTTTATGAGTAGACTCTGCGTAGCTCGCCGTGCGCCGGATGCGGTCCGATCCTCTTTGCGATGAGTGACGTTCTGGTTCGCGGCAAGCGACTGGTAGTCCGGCTCGTGCTCCTGCAAGCAGCGTGCGGGCTTGTTGTCGCGTGCGTATATATCGGGTTTAGCGGCGCAACCGCCGGTCTTGCGGCACTGGTGGGTGGGTTGATTGTCGCTGCCGGAAGCGCAGTCGTGGGTTGGCGCGCGTTCAAGCCCGGGATCGCGGGTGCAGCTACGCTCGGCACCGCCATGTATACCGGTGTGGCGCTGAAGTGGTTATGGTTCGTGCTCGCGCTGTATGTGGCGTTCGCGCGCTTGCAACTCGAAGTGCCACCGCTCTTGGTTGGCATGGTGGCCGCCCAAGTGGGATATTGGGTCGCGCTGATTCGGCTCAAATGACGATTGGGGACTTATGCGTTTTGGAATGATGGCCGAAGAAGATGCTGCGGGAGGGATGACGGGCTATATCAAGCACCATCTGACGCACCTCGTCGTCAATCAAGGGCACGGCAGCTTTTGGGAAATACATCTCGACAGCGTCATCTTCAATGTCACCATCTCGTCGCTCATGGTCCTATTCCTCTGGAACGTGGCGCGGCACGCCACCAGCGGCGTACCCGGTAAGGTTCAGACCGCCATCGAGCTATTGGTGGAATTCGTCGACGGCATGGTGAAGGACACCTATCACGGCACGAACAAGTTCATCGCGCCGCTGGCCATCACGACGTTCGTCCTGGTGCTCCTCGAGAACTTCATGGACATTTTGCCGGTCGATTTTCTGCCCACCGCCGCCACTGCGTTGGGTGTCCGGCATTTGCGGGTGGTGGCCACGGCCGATCTGAACACCACTGTCGGTATGGCTTTGGGCGTGTTTCTGTTGATTCAATACGTCGGCATCACGCACAAGGGCTTCGGGCTCTATTTCCGGGAGTGGTTCACGGCACCGTTTCATGCGCACGGCATGATCGCCAAGGCGGTATTGGCGCCGATTAACCTCATATTTCGGGTGATAGAGGAAGCGGTAAGGCCGTTATCCCTGTCGATGCGGTTATTCGGCAACATGTACGCGGGCGAACTCATTTTCCTGCTGATCGCGTGCTTCACGCTCGATGCGGCGTTGACCCATATGTCGACCTACTTTCTCGGCGTCGGGCAGTTCGTTGCGGGATTTATATGGACGGCGTTTCACTACCTCATCATCATCTTGCAGGCCTTCATTTTCATGGTCCTGACCATCGTCTATTTGGGCATCGCGGCCGAGCGCCACTGAATTCGATTCTTTTTTGTTAAGACTTCAAAGACCGACGGAGACAATATGGAAAATGTGACCCAAATCGCTCAGCTCATGAGCGCCACTGTGATTGCAGCAGGGTTGGTGATCGGCTTAGGCGGTCTGGGTGCCGCCATCGGCTTCGGCATCCTGGGCGGCAAGTTCCTCGAAAGCGCCGCGCGCCAGCCGGAACTGACGAACATGCTGCAGATCAAGCTGTTCATCGTCGCGGGATTGCTCGACGCCGTGCCGATCATCGGCGTGGCCGTGGGCTTCCTGCTGCTCTATTCCAATCCGTTCTTGGCCGCACTGGGCGCCAAGTAAGCGAGATTGCATTGGCGCCTCCGAGGCGCCGGGCAAGGAGTAAGCAATGGACTTAGCACTTACGCTGGTCATCCAAGGTCTCGTGTTTTTCGTGGTGGCGTGGCTGGTGATGAAGCTCTTCTGGCCGGGGATCATGTCGGCTATCGAGATCCGGCAGAAGAAAATAGCCGCCGGTTTGGCTGCTGCGAGCAAGAGCGAAAAAGACCTCGACGAGGCCCAAGCGCGCTCCAAGGAGATCATCCGCGAAGCGCGTGATCGCGCGGCGCAGATCGTTGAGCAAGCGGGCAAGCGCTCGAATGAAATCGTCGAGGAAGCCAAGGGTACGGCCTCGAGCGAAGCGCAACGCTTGGTGGCGCAGGCGCACGCCGAGGTGGAGCGTGAAACCGCGCGCGCACGCGAGGGCCTGCGGCAAGAAGTGGGTAAGCTCGCGGTCGAGGGGGCCTCGCGCCTGCTCGAGCGTGAGATCGATCCCAAGGCTCATGCCGAGCTGCTGGATCGACTAGCGGCCGAGGTTGCACGTGGCTGAGCGCGCGACCATAGCCCGGCCTTATGCGAAAGCCGCGTTCGAATACGCGCGCGACGCGAATGCCTTTGCAGAGTGGTCGCAGGGACTCAAAGCAGCGGCCGAGATCGTCGCCGATCCACTTGTCGCGCCGCTCACCAAGAATCCGCAGTGGTCGGCGGCCGACTTGGTCAGTCTCATTACGGACGTGGCGGCCGACAAGCTCAATGCCGGCATGCAAAACTTCGTGCGGGTACTGGCGGAAAATCACCGCTTGCTGCTGTTGCCGGAAATCGCCGCGCATTACGAAGTTCTGCGCTCCGCAGTCGAGAATACCCTCGACGTCGAGGTGATCTCCGCCGTGGCGCTCGACGCCGCACAGCAGGAAAAACTTAAAGCCGCCTTGAGCACGCGTCTGAAGCGCCGGGTGCGCATGCGCAACGTGGTCGATTCGACTCTATTGGGCGGCGCGCTGGTGCGTGCCGGGGATTTGGTGATCGACGGCTCGTTGAAAGGCCGCCTGGAACGACTCGCGACGGAATTGGCAAGCTAGAACTGAACGTTAGGCGCGGCCCGAAAGGCTCGCAGCAAGAGGATCGATATGTCCATCAAGGCATCGGAAATCAGCGACCTGATCAAGGCGCGCATCGAAAAATTCCAGTCCGCCGCGGAGGCGCGCAATGTCGGCACGGTGGTGAGCGTCACCGACGGCATCGTTCGTATCCACGGTCTCGCCGACGCACGTTACGGCGAAATGCTGGAATTCGACGGCAACACCTTTGGGTTAGCGTTGAACCTCGAGCGGGACTCGGTCGGTGCCGTGGTGCTCGGCGATTACAAACACATATCCGAAGGTTCGTCCGTCAAGACTACCGGCCGAATCCTCGAAGTGCCGGTGGGCCCTGAACTTCTGGGGCGAGTCGTCGATGCGCTTGGGCTACCCATCGACGGCAAAGGGCCGGTGAATGCGAAACTGAAGTCGCCGTTGGAGCGCGTGGCGCCCGGCGTGATTTTTCGGAAGAGCGTGTCGCAGCCGGTGCAGACCGGACTCAAAGCCATCGATTCCATGGTGCCGATCGGCCGCGGCCAGCGCGAGCTCATCATCGGCGACCGCCAGACCGGCAAGACCGCCGTGGCCATCGACACCATCATCAACCAGAAAGGCACGGGCGTTAAATGCGTCTATGTTGCCGTCGGCCAAAAACAGAGTTCGATCGCCAACGTCGTGCGCAAGCTCGAGGAGCACGGCGCCATGGCACACACCATCATCGTCGCAGCGTCGGCCTCGATGCCCGCGGCAATGCAATACCTCGCCCCCTATGGCGGGTGCGCGATGGGCGAGTACTTCATGGACAACGGCGAAGATGCGCTCATCGTGTATGACGATCTATCCAAACAGGCCGTCGCCTATCGCCAGATCTCGCTGCTGCTGCGCCGCCCGCCCGGCCGCGAAGCCTACCCGGGCGACGTGTTCTACCTGCATTCTCGCCTGCTCGAGCGCTCGGCCCGCGTCAGCGAAGAGTACGTGGAAAAAGTCACCAACGGCCGAGTCAAGGGTAAGACCGGATCGCTCACCGGTCTACCCATCATTGAGACCCAGGCGGGCGACGTCACGGCCTTCGTCCCGACCAACGTGATTTCCATTACCGACGGACAGATCTTCCTGGAGACCGACCTGTTCAATGCCGGCATGCGTCCGGCCATCAACGCCGGCATCTCGGTGTCGCGCGTCGGCGGCGCCGCGCAGACCAATATCATCAAGAAGCTGGGTGGCGGCATCCGCTTGGCTCTCGCTCAATACCGCGAGCTTGCCGCCTTCTCGCAGTTCGCCTCGGATTTGGACGAAGCAACGCGTAGGCAGCTCGAGCGAGGCCAGCGAGTCACCGAACTGATGAAGCAGAAGCAATACGCCCCCATGTCGGTGGCGGAGATGGCCTTGTCGCTATACGCCGCGAACGGCGGCTACTTCGATAAAGTCGACCGCCGCAAAGTGGTGGAAACCGAAGCCGCATTGCAGTCCTTTGCGCGCAGCACATGCGCCGATTTACTGAAGGGCATCAATGCCAAACCGGATCTGTCGAAGGACGTCGATGCCGCACTCAAGAAGTGCTGCGACGATTTCTTCGCGACGTTGTAAGAGAAGGATCCGAGGCAGCTAATGGCAGGCGCAAAAGAAATCCGCGGTAAGATCGCGAGTATCAAGAATACTCAGAAGATCACCAAGGCCATGGAAATGGTGGCGGCGAGCAAGATGCGCCGGGCGCAGGAGCGAATGCGCGCGGCGCGCCCCTATGCGCAGAAGATTCGTCAGATCATCGGTCATTTGCGCCAAGTGAATCTGGATTACAAGCATCCCTTCACTTTGGAGCGGCCGGTACGCTCCGTCGGCATCATCGTGATCAGCACTGACCGCGGATTGGCCGGTTCGCTCAACTTGAACTTGTTCAAGGCGACGTTGGGGGCGATCCGCGACGCGCAGGCCCGCAACGCCAAGGTGTACTTGTGCCTCATCGGTTCGAAGGCGCTGCAATTCTTTCGGCGTTTGGCCGGCGTGGAAATTTCCGCGTCAGTCACGCACTTGGGCGATCGGCCGCACATCAAAGATCTGATCGGCCCCGTAAAGGTCATGCTCGACAACTATCGCGACGCCAAACTCGATCAACTGCTGCTGGTGCACAATATCTTCGTCAACAGCATGACCCAAAAAGGCACGGTCTCGCAGTTGCTGCCGATTCAGACCATCGACAAGGACGAGCTGCAAGAGCGCTGGGATTATATCTACGAACCGGATGCGATCGAGTTTCTCGACGGTATCCTGATGCGCTACATCGAATCCCAGGTTTTTCAAGGCGCGGTTGAAAATGTCGCCTGCGAAATGGCGGCACGGATGGTGGCCATGAAGAGCGCCACCGATAACGCCGGCACGCTCATCGATGAGCTGCAACTCATTTACAACAAAGCCCGCCAGGCGGCGATCACGAAAGAGCTTTCGGAGATCGTCGGCGGCGCGGCAGCGGTTTAGGCAAGAGGTTATCAAGTATGTCCAGCGGCAAAATCGTACAAATCATCGGCGCGGTCATCGATGTGGAATTTCCACGCGATCAGATCCCCAAGATCTATGACGCGCTCAAGCTCGATGACGTGGATTTGACGCTCGAAGTGCAGCAGCAGCTGGGCGATGGCGTGGTACGCACGATCGCGATGGGCCCTTCCGAGGGTTTGCGCCGCGGCCTCACCGTCACCGGTACCGGCAAGGGGATTATCGTGCCGGTGGGCGCCGGTACGCTCGGCCGTATCATGGACGTGCTGGGTACGCCGCAGGATGAGAGGGGTCCGGTGCTGGCCACGGAGTACTTGCCCATCCATCGGCCCGCTCCGGCCTACGATGAGCAAGCGGGGGGCCAGGACCTGCTGGTCACGGGCATCAAGGTCATCGATTTGCTGGTGCCCTTCGCCAAGGGCGGCAAGGTCGGACTGTTCGGGGGCGCGGGCGTGGGCAAGACGGTGAACATGCTCGAGCTCATCAACAACATCGCCAAGCAGTACAGCGGCCTGTCGGTGTTCGCGGGCGTCGGCGAGCGCACCCGCGAAGGCAATGATTTCTATCATGAGATGATCGAGTCGGGCGTGATCGACAAAGACAATCTCGCCAATTCCAAAGTGGCCATGGTCTACGGCCAGATGAACGAGCCGCCGGGCAATCGCCTGCGCGTCGCACTCACCGGTCTGACCATGGCGGAATATTTCCGGGACGAAAAACAAGCCTCCGGCAAGGGCCGCGACGTGCTGTTCTTCGTCGACAATATTTATCGCTATACCTTGGCGGGCACCGAAGTGTCCGCGCTGCTCGGGCGCATGCCGTCGGCGGTGGGCTATCAGCCGACGCTGGCGGAGGAAATGGGCGTGCTGCAAGAACGCATCACCTCGACCAAGACGGGTTCGATCACCTCCATTCAAGCGGTGTACGTCCCCGCGGACGACCTGACCGACCCTTCGCCGGCAACGACCTTTGCGCACTTGGATGCAACGGTGGTTCTATCGCGCCAAATCGCCTCGCTCGGCATTTATCCCGCGGTCGATCCGTTGGACTCCACCAGCCGCCAACTCGATCCGCTGGTGGTGGGCGACGAGCACTACGATACCGCGCGCGGCGTGCAGGCCGTATTGCAGCGCTACAAGGAACTGCAGGACATCATTGCGATTCTCGGCATGGACGAGCTGTCCGAAGAGGACAAGCTCTCCGTGTACCGTGCGCGCAAGATTCAGCGCTTTTTATCCCAGCCCTTCAACGTCGCCAAGGTGTTCACCGGACAAGACGGCAAGATCGTGCCTCTGAAGGACACGATCCGGGGCTTCAAAGCAATTATTGCGGGTGAATATGACCATCTGCCGGAACAGGCGTTCTATATGATCGGCGCCATCGAAGAAGCGGTCGAAAAAGCCAAGTCACTGGCCTGAGATCCGAAGTTCATGGCACACACCATTCACGTCGATATCGTCAGCGCCGAGGGACAGATATTTTCGGGCGAGGCAAGCATGGTGTTCGTGCCGGGCTCGCAAGGCGAACTTGGCATCGCACCGCGTCACGCGCCGTTGTTGACCACCTTGAAAGCCGGCGAAGTACGTGTTCAGGCCGAAGGCCAGGAAGAGCAGTCGTTCTACGTCGGCGGCGGCGCACTCGAAGTTCAACCCCATCTCGTGTCGGTGCTCGCCGATACGGCGGCGCGGGCGCGCGACCTCGATGAAGCCGCGGCGCTCGCAGCCAAACAGCGCGCGGAAGAAGCCGTGCGGAATCGCATGGACAAGCTCGAAATCGCCGAGGCGCAAGCCGAACTCGCGCGCGCCGTAGCACAATTGAGAGCGATAGAGCGCCTGCGCAAGAAACGCTGATCGAAGCATTACATTCGGGAGCCGTCATGCCGCTTTCGGTCGTCATACTCGCTGCGGGTCAGGGCAAGCGGATTAAATCCGATCTGCCGAAGGTGCTGCAGCCGTTGGCGGGCGAGCCGCTGCTGCAGCATGTGATCCGAACGGCGCGCGCTTTGGCCCCGGACCACATCTACGTCGTGTACGGGCACGGTGGCGAGGCAGTGCAAAAGGCATTCGCCCGCGATGCAGACCTGGAATGGGTGCTGCAGGCGGAGCAATTGGGAACCGGTCATGCGGTGATGCAGGCCATGTGCGCCATCCCCGAGGATCATACGGTTCTGGTGTTGTACGGCGATGTGCCGCTGATTCGCCCGGCGTGCCTCAAGCAACTGGTCAGCGCCGCCGACCTGGGCGCTCTCGCCTTGCTCACCGTCAATCTCGATGAGGCGTCAGGCTACGGGCGCATCGTGCGCGGTGCCGACGGCCGAGTCGCCGCCATCGTCGAGCATAAAGATGCAAGCCCCGAACAATTGCAAATCCGCGAGGCCAACTCCGGCCTCATGGCCGCTCCTGCAGGGCGCCTCGAAGAATGGCTGCTCGGTCTCGGCAGGACCAACGCACAGCGCGAATACTATTTGACCGATGTCGTGGCCGGCGCCGTCAAGGCCGGCAATCCCATTGCCGCGATTCCGGTGCCCACCGCGCTCGAGGTCATGGGCGTCAACGATAGGATTCAGCTCGCGCAGGTCGAGGCCGGGCACCGGCGCCTGCGAACCGAGGAGCTGATGCTCGCCGGGGCTACGCTTGCCGACCCGTTGCGGGTCGACGTACGCGGCGACGTCACCGTAGAGCAAGACGTGTTCATCGACGTCAATGCCGTCTTCATCGGGCAGGTGCACTTAGGGAAGCGCGTTAAAATCGGGCCCAATTGCCTGATCCGCAATTCGCGCATCGGGGCCGACAGCGAAATCAACGCCAATTGCGTCATCGAGCATGCCGTCGTCGGGGACAATTGCCGGGTGGGACCTTTTGCTCGTTTACGGCCCGACACCGCGTTGGACCGCGATGTGCATATTGGGAACTTTGTCGAAGTCAAGAATGCCCAGATCGGCGTCGGCAGCAAGGCGAACCATTTGAGCTATGTGGGCGACACGATCGTCGGCAGCGCGGTGAATATCGGCGCCGGCACGATCACCTGCAATTATGACGGCGCCAACAAATGGCCGACGGTCATCGAAGACGGCGCTTTCATAGGCAGCGGCAGCATGTTGGTGGCGCCCGTTCGAATCGGTGCGGGCGCCACCATAGGCGCCGGCTCGGCCATCACCCAGAGCGCCGCCGACGGCAAGCTTACGCTCACGCGCGCGCGGCAGATCACGATCGAGAGTTGGACCCGTACGGGAAAGCTCTCGGACAGCGAAAAAGCGGCGGCCATCGAGGCAGCGTTGAATACCCCAAAGGATTGACTGTCATTCGAAACGCAGAGTGTGCCTGAAGTCGCCCACGGGTAAAATCCCCGCGTGCGCGTGCGCACTGATCGCCTTTTTTCCCCATTTACCCCTCGGAGCAGATCGACATGTGTGGAATCGTGGGTGTTGTCGCGGAGCGCAATGCCGTTCCCATCCTGATGGAGGGGCTGCGCCGTCTCGAATACCGGGGCTACGATTCCGCCGGTCTTGCCGTCTTGACGGCCCAGCACCGGCTCAAGCGCGTGCGTACCGTGGGCAAGGTGCAGGCGCTGCAGGACGTCCTCGATGCCGAACCTCTCGCAGGCCACGTCGGCATCGCCCATACGCGCTGGGCCACGCACGGCGTCCCCACGATGAGCAACGCGCATCCGCATGTCTCGCGGGACGGTATCGCCATCGTGCACAACGGCATCATCGAGAATCATGAGGCCTTACGCGCCGGCCTCATCGACCTCGGCTATAGCTTCGATTCGGAAACGGACACGGAGGTGATCGCACATCGCATTCACCATCATCTAACGGGTTCCGCGGACCTGTTTGAAGCGGTGCGCAAGACCGTGGCGGAATTGAAGGGAGCCTACGCCATTGCGGTTGTTTCGCAAGGCCATCCGGACTGTGTGGTGATTGCCCGTGAGGGCTGCCCGGTGGTCATCGGACTCGGTATCGACGAAAACTTCGTCGCCTCCGACGTGGCGGCCCTGCTTCCGGTGACGCGACGGTTCATGTTCTTGGAGGATGGCGACGTCGCGGAGGTTCGCCGCAAATCCATCAAAATCCTGGACTCGGCCGGCGCGCCGGCGGTTCGTCCCATACGCGAGAGCGACCTGCCCGCGGATGCGGTTGAACGCGGCGAATATCGTCACTTCATGCTGAAGGAGATTCATGAGCAACCGCGGGCCATCGCACAGACGCTGGATGAGCGCATCGCGGGCGCCAAGCTTCTCGACGCCGCCTTCGGGCCGGCGGCGGAACAGGTGTTCAAACGAGTCAAGGCCGTTCACATTGCGGCCTGCGGCACGAGCTACCATGCGGGCCTCGTGGCCAGCTACTTCATCGAGCAAATCTGCCGGCTTCCGGCACGGATCGAGATCGCGAGCGAATATCGTTACCGCAATCCTGTGGTGACGCCGGATACGTTATTCGTGACGATCTCTCAGTCCGGCGAGACTGCCGACACGCTTGCTGCGCTCCGTAACGCAAGACATGCGGGCTATTTATCCACGCTCACGATCTGCAATGTGGCGGAGAGTTCGATGGTGCGGGAGTCCGGATTGGTGCTTCTGACGCGCGCCGGCCCTGAAATTGGCGTGGCTTCGACCAAGGCATTCACCACTCAACTGTGCGCGCTTGGAATGCTCGTGGCCGCGCTCGCAAAGCACGGCGCCTCCGGCGCAGCCACCGAGCACGACCTCGTGCTGCAATTGCTCCAATTGCCCGGCTTGGTCGAGCGGACGTTGAAACTGGACGGCACGATCCGCAATCTCGCCGAAAATTTCGCCGATAAGCGCCATGCGCTGTTCTTGGGCCGGGGACCGCTGCATGCCATCGCCATGGAGGGGGCGCTGAAGCTCAAGGAAATCTCCTACATCCATGCCGAAGCGTATGCCGCGGCGGAACTCAAGCATGGACCGTTGGCGCTCGTCGATGAGGACATGCCGGTGGTGGCGGTCGCACCCAACAATGAACTCCTCGAAAAGCTGAAGTCGAATTTGCAGGAAGTGCGTGCTCGCGGCGGCAAACTGTTCGTCTTCGCCGACCCGAACACCGGCATGGAAAGCACGGAGGGAGTTACCGTGATTCGCATGCCGGTTACGGTGAGCGCATTTCAGGCCCCCGTGGTCTTTGCAGTACCCATGCAGCTGCTCGCATACCACGTCGCGGTGCTGAAGGGCACGGACGTCGATCAGCCGCGAAACCTGGCGAAGAGTTTGACCGTGGAGTAGACCGGCCGACCGCCGGTGGGCGGCTGTGCGTCGGAAATAAAGTCGTTTCCTGCGGAATACTGTCGTTTCGCGGGAAATAATGTCTTTACCGGGGTGTTACTACGCAACTGCCCCTCTCGGGGCTGGATGAATCTGTTACCCATGTGACCGGCCGGGATAAACCCTTAGGCCGGAAATGAGCGCAAAATTCGGTACCGATCTGCATCGCACACGGTGAACTATGGGGAGGTACTCAACCACTGAGCGAATCGGCGTTAACGCCGTCGAACGAGTCATCGTGAATGATCTTGGGTGGATTTTCCGAGAGCAACCCATTGTGGACATGGGCATCGACGCTCAGGCCGAGCTGGTTGAGGATGGAAATCCGACAGGCAAGCTGATCGCATTCCAGATTAAATCGGGCGGAAGCCACTTCCATGCTAGTCCGGGCGGATACACATACTATGGTGACCTCGTCCATCTCGACTATTGGCTCGGTCACGCACTCCCGGTCGTTCTCATCGCACACTTTACCGAGTCCGACGAAGTGCTGTGGGTTCAGGTGACGGCGAATTCTGTAGTAAGGACGGAGAAGGCGTGGCGCATATTGATCCCAAAAGAGAACAAACTCGGCGCGGCTTCTAAGCCTCTATTGGAAAAAACATTCGAAGGAACGCCAGCAGAGCAGCGGCTTAGGAGACTCTGGATCGATCTGCCGCTCATGCGCCACATTAAGGCGGGAAGGAAGGTGTCCGTGGAACTCGAGGACTGGATTAATAAGTCGCTGGGGCGCACGACGATCGAGGTGTTTGTTCACGATGAGCTAGACGAAACGCACTCGGAAAAGTGGCCGACGTATTTCGGCGGCTATGGTATGAAGGAGCTGGCGGAAGTACTATTTCCGTGGGCCAACGCGAGCATTGATGAGGAGTTCTACGAACAAAACAACGAGTTCGGCGGCGGATGGGAAGAGGACCGCGACCGAGCTGCCGACATCGACAATGGTATTGCTGAGCCGGGGGTCGAGACCGTCGATGAATACCCCTACGCCGAGCGGGGTGGGGAGATTGAGTTGTACCGATTTCGGCTTGGACTGAATGAGGTCGGTGAAGCCTTCCTTGTCTTGACGGATTACATCGACGGTGTCAAACCCCGTAGTGCCGGGTTTGAAACCACGTCCCAAATTTAAAACCGCGCGGCACGGGCTCTTGAACGCTTGAGTCCAAGATATAGGGCTCCCCCGGCGATGCGCAGGTTTGCGCATTCCGACGACGACGCATTTTTCGAGGAACCGTTGAAGGTCAGTGGGTTGCTGTAGAATAGTCTGTGGCTCTCGCGCACCGTTCGTCACTTGCCGGTAAATAACAACGGGATTTGTGTGGGCGACAAAGAAGAAGGATCTGGCCCGAAAGAGAATCCAAATCCATGGGGCTACTACTATCTGCGGTACTTTGTCGGCGCGATAGTGGGAGCGGGGTTGCTCGTTTGGGTGGGGCGCGCGGCGCACCAGCACGGCCTACCGGTGCCAATATTGCCGAACCTGGAATCTGGCGAGTTCCTGCACACTGCCGCGATCCTGACGGCCATGGGTACTGCGGGATTGGCTTACTGCTATATCGCCAGCGCACCGATTTTGGTGCTCCATGCTATGCGAGGGCGATTCAGTAAGGCGCCGATTGTCTTGAATCTTATTGGGGTCGGCGTCGCCGTGTTGATCCTACTTCTTGCACTGGTATTGTTCCGTTGCGCGAGCGGTGATCCAGAAACCTGGCGTAAGGTGGGGTACGTTCCATTTGGTGTTGTCTTGCTCTTTGAGACCCTGTTGGTTGCGTGGCCCTCGGTTGAAAGAATTCGCGACTTCTACCACGAGTTGGCAGCGGCCAGGAGTCGCGGCAAGGAAGAGAAAAAGATAGAGATCACCGGATATGTGGAGTCATACCGCCACATGCGTGAGCATGGAAACGCGTTTCTAATTATATTGATGGAACGGCATTGCCGAGCAAACCCACCAAATATAATACGTGTGAGCAAAGCCACCAAAGTTTCAAAAACGAGTGTGAGCAAACCCAACAAGAGCGGAAAGTCTGCGCGGTCTAGCTGGTTATGGCCGGATGACCCAAGAATGCCCTACCGGGTGAGAGCTCTGGATCCTTTCTTACCGGTCCCCACCTTTGCCGCTGCTTTTTTCTTCGCCATCTCATTCGCGTCGTAAGTCAGCGAGCCGTCTTCTGCGAGCGACGGGCACGCAACGTTCCACAGAGCGGCCATCGTTTCGGCCAATGACTGGCACCCGTTCTTGAATAGCATGGCCACGTAGTCGGCTTTGGAGTAGCTCGGCTTGCGAAGTTTTTTACGACAGAGCTCAATCGCTGCGGGGACAAGGTCCGGCTCTTCGGCGCACAGACGCTCGAGATAAAGCGCCAAGGAATAGCGCGTTACCTCTGTGGCGTTGAACGCCTTTTGAGGAAAGTCCTTGATGTTCCTCGTGACGAGTGCAACCTGCTGACCTGGCCAATCGTCGAGGGACAACTTGTAGGCGGCTGCAGCCACGTGTCGATCCTTGCGGTCTACGGCATCGAAATCCTTTTCATATTTATCGTAGCCCGCCACCTCCCAGTCGCCGTCCGTCGCTTCTCGCATACCGACCAAACACGCTTCTATCGACTTTGGGTCTGCGGCCTGCTTTTCGATGACATTCCTGGTCCACTCGACTTCTATTGCTTTGGTCCAGTGGATGCGTATTACCTCAAGTTCACGCAACTGCATGACGAGGTCGCGCATTCGTGGCGAAAAGAACACGTTCGCATCAATCAGCGCGACTCTAGGAACAGAAGGTGGGGTTGCGGAAGCGCGGTCCCGCCGTCTAGCCACGTTTGCCTTTTATCGCGGCACGCAGTTCGGCGTCCTCGGTATCGTACAGACCGAGTCTTTCCGAAGATTCCACCATGGCATCAAAGCCTCGAGCGCGGCGCTGCTTGCTCTCTGCCTTGTACTTGAGTACCGCAGTTTTCGCGATTCTACGATGCCCGCCCACTGTTCGAGTTATTTCGCCGAGTTTTCCGGAGTCAATGAGCATATTGATGTGTGTTCTGGAGACGTGCAGCAACTTGGCTGCCTCTTCACTTGAAAGCAGAGGATCGTTCGCCTCGTCATCCAGCGACAGCGACTGCAACGACGCAAGGGTGCCAGATTTCCGAAGGTTTGCTGTCAACAATAACTGGGCAAGGACCGTGCGTTGACGCTGCGCAACTGCATCGTCTAGAAGCAGGGACTGTACAATCGAGGTCATGACCTGTTTCATAAGCTGCGGAGCAGACACTCGCCTGGCCTGCTTTGACGCACTCACATCCTCGAGCATTCGGCCCGTCAAGGACCGAACGGCATCGGCTATTTGCGCGGCGAGGGCGTCACGGGGTCTGTGATCATCGCGGAGCGTCGCAGGTGTATTGGTCGGCATGGTTGGTCTCCTCAAAGTCCAGTATAGCTCAAATCGAAAAATTCGTCAAAAACGAAAGCCGGGGAGGTGACCTCTCTGGCCGCAAGCCAATTTGGCGTATATCCGAGATTGCGACTTCACATAAATGCTTGTATTTCTCGGAATGTCATGCAGCGGGCCATTCCTGCATACCCAGCAGCCGTAATTTGAAAACCGCGTTTTTTCCCGCCTTTCGATTGGTGGCTTTGCTCACACGTATTATGTTTGGTGGGTTTGCTCGGCAATGCCGTGATGGAATGCGTGTTAGCCGGAGGCTTATATGCCGCCGTGTGAACGGCGGTTGAGAACCGCGTAATTCTGGCGGTTGCCGCGCTTTCTGCCCGAGCGTTACCGCCGCACCAGCTCTCGCTGTTTGCTTGAGGCGAAGACCGTTCGGTCTTCGAGATGCTGATTTCCTGGGATCCACCCAGACGCCGTCTGCCGCGCCAGCGGCAGAAGCTCATGGCTTTGCTTTTCCATCGATGGATGACCGGCGGTGTCGTGCCGAGCGCAGTGCGGCGACGAGGCGCTTCGTCAGGCTATGCTGCGGTGAAGAACGTAGAGCGAGGGCCCGGGGTTTTTGATTGGCGTCACTACCCCGGACCCCCGATGCGCAGCGCCTGGGAAAGGCAGTGTGCAGGCCCTTTATGCCTGCCTACCCGAGCGCTGTCTAGTGCCTCGGGAGGGAGCCGTTGGGGGCGATGCGGGAGCCGGCGTACCGGCTCTACAACTGTGAGCGTTGTCAGGTGCAGGTGCGTATCTGTGAACGCTGCGATCACGGCAACCTGTATTGCGCCGGTGAGTGTGCGAGGATCCGCCGCCGCGAGTCGCAACAGCGGGCGCAGGCTCGGTATCAGCGCAGCCGTCGCGGTGCGAGGCGTCACGCCGCCCGGCAACGCCGGTGGCGAGAGCGACAACGGCAAAAGCCAAAAATAGTGACGCATCACGGATCCCCGGTCACGGCGAACCAGTGCATCGTGGCGGTGAGTCCCGTCATGCAGAGCCAACCCGCCGATGCGAGTCCGTACAAGCCCGAGCAACGCCGCAAAATCCATGCACCGCTCGAGCACTGCGCGTTTTGCGGAGCCGCGCTACCCGCGTGGACCCGTCAGCGGCCATGGCGCTGGAGCGGATGAGCGACGCGGCGGCGAGTCGCGGGTCCACTCATGATCTCGCGCGCCGTCGAGGCGGAGATCCTGCGCCTGTATCACGCCGAAGGCTGGCCGATCGGCACGATCGCGCGACAGTTACCTGTGCACCATGGCACCGTGCGCCGCGTGCTGTGGCAAAGCGGTGTCACGGCGGTGCGCGAGAGCGTCCGGATCTCGAAGCTCGATGCCTATGTGCCGTTCATCCAGGAGACCTTCGAGCGATATCCGAAGTTGCGCGCGAGTCGGTTGTATCGGATGGTGTGCGAACGCGGCTACGTGGGCAGCCCGCATCACTTCCGGCACATGGTCGCCCGATGGAGACCGAGGCCGGCGGCCGAGGCGTATCTTCGCCTGCGCACATTGCAGGGTGAATAATGGAAAGCTTTCCATTATTCGCCGGGTAACGCGTCGAGAACGTCGAAGCGCTCAGGCTCTCGGGCCTTCAAGGCCGCGACGAAACGCTTGACCGAGTTGTACCGATGGGTGAACCCAAATTTCTCCGCCAGATCCTGGTAGATGCTCA
>Ga0326728_10005372_pt1 | contig 36105 bp, 31 predicted proteins | sample MB3enrmetagenome_FD_207602 | JGI IMG/M metagenome (GOLD analysis project Ga0326728, IMG submission 207602) | Lab enriched peat soil microbial communities from McLean, Ithaca, NY, United States - MB31MN | ecosystem: Environmental > Terrestrial > Soil > Wetlands > Peat | place: USA: New York...
CGCCCCAGATCGGGTTCAGCCGACCTGGACTGTGAAACAATGATTATGCCGCAGAAAAACGTCAGCCCAGCCGAGGTTCCCAAGGCAATCGTAATCGGCGCGGCATAATCCTGATGTCGGCATTACGGCCATTATGCCGATATCGGCATAACTCTCATACGCAAGAGGCATATGGCACGCTTAAACCCGTATCCGAGCGCTTTCCTGAAGAATGGCTGATAGGCTACAACATGGCCTGCTATGCCTGCCAGTTGGGAAATCAGGACGAAGCTCGGCATTGGCTCGAACTTGCATACAAACGCGGGGACAAAAGCGAAATCCGAAAAATGGCTCGACTCGATCCCGATCTGGAGCCACTGAGGGCCAGGTTCGGGGAGATTTGCAGGGGGCGCATGACAAAAATCTTCATTTTCCTGGTAGGGCAGAGCTGCCGCTCTGCCCTAAATTCTTGGGCGGCGCAGCAGCGCCGCCCTACCGAAGACATGAAGATTTTTGTCCTGCACCCATTTGAAGGTTGGGGTATGGATCAGAGTTGTCTCCTGCATCCGGGGTCGAATACTCTTCGGTTCCCTTGTGAGGAACCAAACAGTTGGCAGGCACTTCTTGCCGCCGTTCACGGGCAGTTGAAGCCGCCACCCCGTTCAGTTTAGGATGTGCCATAATGATGACGGCTTTGGCATCTGGAGTTCTCCTGGGACTCTTCTGCGGCCTCGCCCCCGGCCCCCTGCTGGCGCTGGTGCTGGCGCAAACGCTGCGGCATGGCCCGCGCGAAGGCTGCAAGATCGCCCTGACCCCGCTGATCACCGACGCGCCAGTCATCGCCCTGGCGCTGGCCCTGGCAGCAAAGCTGGCGCAACTCCGCCCCTTGCTCGGCATCGTCTCCGTCGCAGGGGGAGCATTCGTCCTGTATCTGGCTTGGGATGGTTTCCGCCCGGCGCTTGTGGCCGCTGAAGCCCCGGCTGAACAACCCAGATCGTGGTTCAAGGGAATCTTGACCAATCTGCTCAACCCGCACCCATGGCTGTTCTGGCTCACGGTTGGGGCGGCGACCCTGGCGAAAGCGATGGCGCAAAGCTGGCTCGCCGCTGCCGCTTTCCTGTGCGGCTTTTACCTGCTGCTGGTCGGCTCGAAGTTGGTGATTGTCCTGTTGGCCGCGCGATCCCGCGAGTTGCTGGCCGGGCGGCCCTACCGGGTGGTGATGCGCGTCCTGGCCGTGCTGCTGGCTTTCTTTGCGCTCCTGCTGTTCCGGGAGGGGTGGAAGCATCTCGGATGATCAGCCTCCTCAAGCAGCGGTTAATGGTATTGTCATATTTTGAGAATTCGCGGTACTCGCTGGGTTCCAAAGCCGAGCGCCAGCCTCAAGGCCGATATTACAATACCATTAGTCAGTTCTGACCCCTTTCCACTTTCTCAATACCATTAGTCAGTTCTGACCCCTTTCTTTACGGTCGGTTCGGCGGGCAACGCCCTTTTTTTGTCCTCGATTTCCGTCAGCAGCCCATCGAGTGCGGCATCTGTGGCAAAAATCTTTGCGGCCAATTCTGCCTGCCGAGCCGACAAACCCGACTTCAATTGTTCCAGCGTTTGCTCGGGACAGCCTGTGAGAACGATCAACCGAAGCCTGGCTCCATACTCGCCAATCTCCCGGTCAAGCAACAGCGCCAGCCGCGCGGGTTCTTGGTAGCCGCAAATCAGGAGCACGCTGGCTCCGAGGTTCTCTAAATATTTAACCTTCTCGCGCTTGCTGTCCTCTCGCCGGACGGGACTCAACCTATCTGCCCCTGCCCCCTTTCCGTTCAGGTAGAAGAATGGGCAGAAATCCGAGAACTTGAAGTGCTCGCCAAGCGCATCTTCTACCAAGTCTGGAACCTCAATGACCATGCGGGCTAACGAGTGTTCGCGCCAACTACTTTCAAGCGCCTGCGCGAACTCTGCCTGACGGGATTCTGCCCACACGCCGAGCCACTCTTGAGCGGCGAGAACCTGTATGCTCACACCAGCGAGCGGCACACCATCCGGCCCGACCCACAGCCCCACGTCCCCGCGCGCCAGCGCAAGCCCAAGTTCCGAATAGAGATTTTCGTCTTTCATGCGTCAATTCCGGTTCAGGAGCAGATTCTCCGCAATTGTCGTGCCAATCCACAGAATCTACAGAAATCGGGTCTGTCTTGCATTCACGGTGCTGTAAAGCACGCCGAAAAGTGCATCCGGCCCTTTTTGGCGTCAAGCAACATATTCGGCGGTTGGGTCAACCCGTATCTTGACGAATCAGAGGGGAAATTTTGAACGCAACGTGGAGCGGATGCATGAAACCTTCGAGTTTAGCCTTTAGCCTTTCAGTTGGATGCTCTAGTTTTCGCCCATGAAACTCACCGCGCCATTGTTGGTCCTGGGCCTCCTGCCCCAGGTTCTTTGCGGCCAAATCCCGCCCGCCGTCATTCCCGCCGGCGTCGGCGTCAACATCCATTTCGTCACCGGACACGCGCGCGATCTGGACTTGATCACCAACGCCGGGTTCCAGTTTGTGCGAATGGATTTCAGTTGGGAGGCGACGGAGAGAAAAACGGGCGTCTATGATTGGACGGAGTATGATGAATTGACGGCCCACCTGGACCAACGCGGCTTGCGGGGGCTTTACATCCTGGATTATGTGAACGGCTTGTATGAGCCGATGGTGGATGCCCGGCGCGCGGTCGGAGAACCGGCTCCGGAGAAGCATGTCGCTTCCCCCCGCCATCCGGAGAGCGTGGCCGCCTTCGCGCGCTGGGCGGCAGCGGCGGCGGTTCATTTTCGGGGCCGGCATATCTTGTGGGAAATCTACAACGAACCGAACGGCGGTTTTTGGCGACCCAAACCGGACGCCGCTGAGTACACCACGCTGGCGCTGGCGACCGCCCGGGCCATCCGGGAAGCGGAACCTTCCGCCACCATCATCGCCCCGGCCATGTCAGGGTTCGACTGGAAATATATGGAGAGTTTCCTGCAATCGGGCGTGCTGGAGTTTCTGGATGGCGTCAGCGTTCATCCTTATCGTGATCCCAATCGTTCCCCGGAAACCGTCGCCCCGGATTACAAAAGGCTGCGCGAGACGATTGACCGTTTCGCGCCGGAATCCAAGCGCGGGAAGATCCCCATCCTTAGCGGCGAATGGGGTTATTCGTCAAACACCAGGGGCGTTTCGCTGGAAACTCAGGCCGCATTTGCCGTCCGCCAGCAACTTGGCAATTTGCTCAGCGGTGTTCCGCTTTCGATCTGGTACGATTGGAAGAATGACGGACACGACCCCGCCGACAGCGAGCAAAACTTCGGGACCGTCAAGGAAGACCTGGAACCCAAACCCGCCTACACCGCGCTCAAGACGATGACGGCGGAGTTGAGCGGCTACCGGCTGGAACGAAGGCTGGATGGCCTGGCGGAAAGCGACTTCGTTCTGCTGTTTGTCAACGGGGCCGGGGCGCACAAGGCAGCCGCGTGGACATTGGCGGACCCGCATGTCGTCCACCTGTCCGGCTGGCAGCCGGAGATTTCCCTGGAGCTTGGGCCGCTCCCGCGATATGCGGTTGTGAAATGACCATGGCGGTTTTTCGGCCTGCTTTCAGGCACCGACACTCCGTGGTGGGGAACTGGTAGCCGCCACGCGACAGATCCAGAGCGAGATTTAGTTCCGCAACACTTTGCGATTGCTCAAAACCACTCGCGGACTACGGCGGGGACCCACCCAAGCGCGCAGAAGAATGGGATCGCTGATTGCGCCAATGTTGACCATACCCGCTTCGATCGGCTCCCCCGAAGCCAGCGCCAAACTCGTGGACGCCCTGATGCTCGAATTGGATGGCTCATGGGCAGGCCATCCATTTGCCAACGAGGTGCCTTCGCATCTTTGCTTCAGTTCCTTTGATCGGCTGGCGCCAATTCTTCCGGTATAATGGTCAAATGGATTTTCTCCGTATGCCGGATGACGGTGATCTGCGTCGGAATTCCAATCGCGGCGGCGACCAGGTGGCGATGCAGTTCGTCAATCTGGGAAACGGTCTTGTCCTTGAAGGCCACGATGACATCGCCTGGTTGCAAGCCAGCCCGTTTCGCCGGGCTGCCCGGCTCGATCCCCGCCACCAACACCCCGTGGCTGGCGGGCAGTCTGTGGAAGCGAACGACTCGCGGATGAATGGGCACGTTCTGCCCGGCCACGCCAATCCAACTGCGCCGGATGCGGCCTTCCTTGATCAACCACGCCGCCACGAATTTGGCGGTGTTGCTGGCAATGGCGAAACAAATTCCCTGCGCCGGCAGAATAATGGCCGTGTTGACTCCGATGACTTCACCGCGGGAATTGACCAGCGGGCCTCCGGAGTTGCCCGGATTCAAAGCCGCATCGGTTTGCATGATGTTGTCAATGAGCCGTCCCGATTGGGAGCGCATCGAGCGGCCCAACGCGCTCACCACGCCCGCAGTCACGGTCTGCTGAAAACCATACGGACTCCCAATGGCGATGGCAATCTGCCCCACGCGGACGGACTGGGAATCCCCCAGATTGACATGAACCAGGTCGGCGGCGTGGATCCGAATCACCGCCAGGTCGGTTTCCGGGTCGTCCCCCACCAGGGAGGCTCCCACAGACCGGCCATCCGCCAGCGCGACTTCGATCTTGCCCGCGCCATGGACGACATGGCTGTTGGTCAGGATGTAGCCATCGGGCGCAACGACAAAGCCCGAACCGCTGCCGCCGGAATCCATCCCATTCGGCCGCTCAGGACTGAGATGTTGGGTGCGGATATTGACCACGGTTGGCCGGACCTTTTCGACAACTCTGGAAACCGTTTGGGAATAGCTGTCCAGCAATCCGTCATCGTCAGCAGGCGTTGCCACCACTGCATCTCCAACAACGGAACGGGTTTCGCCGTTCAGCACACGGACAAACTCCGGTTTCCGCCGCCCTTGAAATGGGGCTGCGATTTTCATCTCAATGCTCCCTCAGTTTTTACTCTTACTGTCACCCCACAAATTAGCACAATCCGCAACATTGTCATTTTGCAAGGGGGCGAAGCGCATGAATACGATGCGCATTCAACCTACCCTCCTGTCATGGCGGGTGTCGGTTTGGTGATCGTGTCACTCAGATCAATCGGGCTGGAAATGTCATCCTTCATAAGCGGCGCGAAAGGCCATCCGTCTGCCTCAACGGCGAGAAGATATTGGTCTTCCGCCACAGCACGCATGGGTTCGACTCCCCTTGGGATTCCCCCAATGCCGCCATCACATGCCGGCACCGCTACGCCAGGTCAAAACCGCCGAAAAAACGGCGAAATCTGCGGCAAGACTTGCGGCTCAAACCGGGGCGCAAACTCGGCACTTGACACCCTTCTCCGCCGCCTCTCAGCATGGGGCCAATATAAGGGCGAGCGAAAAACGAGTTTTTTCGCCCCCACCCGCGCAGCTTCAATGAAGCGACGGCGCGGCAACAGACCAGGTACTTATCAATGTCAACAATCTAACTAAAGGAGGTTTGGCCCATGTTCCGAAAATCATACACAATTGCCTCGGTGGTTTTGGCAGCGCTCGGCAGTCTCACTCTTGCCTCCGCCCAGGACTTCGGGCAGACGGGCGCCAAAACCAACAGCCGGCCAAAGGAACTCACGGCGCACCTGGGCGGAGGCGTGAAGATGAAGATGGTCCTGATTCCGGCGGGCGAGTTCATGATGGGTTCGCCCGATTCAGACCGGAACGCCGCGGGCGACGAGAAGCCGCAGCACCGGGTTCGCATTACAAAGCCATTCTACATGGGCCAGTATCCGGTGACGCAGGAGCAGTGGACAGCCGTGATGGGGAACAACCCGAGCTTCTTCAAAGGGCCGAAAAATCCGGTGGAATGGGTCAGTTGGGAGGATTGTCTGCAATTCCTCAGGCGGCTCAATGAAAATGTGGGCATAGGGAAGTGGCAGTTCCCCACCGAAGCCCAGTGGGAATACGCCTGCCGCGCGGGGAGCACGACCATCTACTGCTTCGGCAACGATGAGGCGGGGCTGGACGCCTATGGGTGGTACGACAAAATCTCGGGCGGCACGTCGCACCCGGTCGGCGAAAAAAAGCCGAATGCCTGGGGCCTGTACGACATGAACGGAAGTATATGGCAGTGGTGCCTGGACTGGTATGATCCCGCGTACTATGCTCATTCACCCACGGACGATCCCACGGGGCCTGCCACCGGCACGGAACGCGTCAGCCACGGCGGCTCCTGGGCCAGCCCGGCGCGGAGCGCCCGCTCGGCGAACCACGGCAGAATAGAGGCCGACCATCACGGCTCCCACCTGGGCTTCCGCGCCGCCCTGGCCCCGGCAGACCCGTGAACGAGGGAAGCCGCAGCGCAGCCCGCAGCGGAGGCCCATCGCCGACATTGTCAATATGAAATATCATTTTCCTGTTTACAAACCATGAAGATCATGAAGTTCCGAACCTGTTTTTGTGCCGCTCTCGTGAGCCATCTCGCTCTCCTGGCGAGTCAGGGCCAAAGCGGATCGGTCTCAACCGACTCTGCTTCGGACATCCCACACCTGCGGAAGCAGGGCACGGCCACCCAATTGATGGTGGATGGCAAGCCGTTCCTGGTTCTGGCCGGAGAATTGAGCAACAGCTCTGCCACCGGGGTTGATTACATGGAGCGGGTATGGCCGAGGATCGTCGCCCAGGCCAAGCTCAACACGGTCCTGCCAGGCGTTTCCTGGAACCAGATCGAACCACAGGAGGGCAAGTTCGACTTCACTGTGCTGGACAGCGTGATCCAGGGCGCGCGCAAACACAACCTGCGTCTGGTCCTGATATGGTTCGGAAGCTGGAAGAACAGCCTCTCCAGCTACGCGCCGGACTGGGTGAAGAGGGATTTCGTGCGGTTCCCGCGCGCCCAGTTCGATGGGGGCATCAACATCGAAGAGTTGAGCACCCTGAGCGAGGCGAACCGCGAGGCCGATGCCCGCGCTTTTGCCGCCCTGATGCGGCACGTCAAGCAAGTGGACGGCAGGCAGCACACGGTCATCATGATTCAAGTGGAGAACGAAGTGGGAATGCATACGGTGATCCGCGACCACTCGCCCTCGGCTAATCAGGCTCTTGCCGGCTCGGTGCCCAAGGAGTTGATGGACTGCCTTGTGCAGCACAAGGAAACCCTGATCCCGGAGTTTCGCCAGGTCTGGGCAAGCAATGGCTTCAAGACCGCCGGAACCTGGGAAGAGGTGTTCGGCAAGGGCGACGGGAAGGATGGGATCTTCATGGCCTGGAACTATGCGCGCTACATCGGCCGGGTGGCGGAGGCGGGCAAGGCCGAATATCCGATTCCGATGTACGTCAACGCGGCGCTCTACTCGCCTGGAAGGGTCCCTGAATTCACACCCAGCCACGGCCGGCCGTGGGACCTGGTGATGGACATCTGGAGAGCCGGGGGTCCGCAAATTGACATACTCTCGCCCGACATTTACGGCGGCGACTTCAAGGCGTTTTGCGCGAAGTTCACCCAGTCCGGGAACCCGCTGTTCATACCCGAGACGAGGAGTGACATGGATTCAAAAATGCTATACGTCTTCGGACGTCATGACGCGATCGGCCTCACGCTGATGGGGGTGGAAAGGGCAACGACGCCCGACACTCAACTGATTACCGGTTGCGAGATGATCTCTCAACTGGCGCCCCTGATTGCGAAACACCAGGGCGACGGCTCAATGTCCGCCGTCATGCTGGGCACAAACGATCCGCCGCAAAACGTCCAGGTCGGATATTACACAATGCAGGTCACGCGGATGAGGTCCCGGTCCGCGGCGGCGCCACCACAGCCGGGCTATTCGGCGGCGCTTTTCATCGCGGTCGGGCCGGACGAATACTATGCCGTGGGCGATAACGTCAGCGTCACCTTTTCGCCAAACACGCCGGGCCCCGGGCATGTCGGACTCGGCACGGTGGAAGAAGGCACCTTCGTCAAGGGCCGTTGGATTCCCAGCCGCCAACTCGCCGGGGATGAAACCGGGGAGGGGGACAATCTGTCGTTGCGGAGTCATCCGGTGGATCGAATCCCGGGGGACGGCTACGTGGGCATCCAGCACTTCACCCTCTACCGCTACCCTTGAGCGCGCGCCGGCCAGCGAAAACACAAGACATAAGCCGCGCAGAATTGCAGAGAATTGCCCTTTGATAAGCCGGTCGCTTTTGGTATCATGCGGCCATCATCAGCGAAACCAGGAACCGATTATTTCTCACTCGCGCAACGCCAAGCAAGAGGCGGCGGAAAACACCCATTCTTATTAATTCAATATATTTGAGCTGAGTCGAGAAAGGAGAAGCTATCTATGAATTCGAACGAACCAACCAAGAGCGGAATGTCCCGGCGCGCCTTTATTGCCGCAGGCGTGGTCGCGCCGCTGGTGGTGCCGCGTCATGTCTTGGGAGGGGCCGGCTACCAGGCGCCCAGCGACCAACTGAGGATCGCCTGCGTGGGCGTCGGCGGCGTGGGCGAGGACTATTTGACCGGCTGCAGCAGCGAGGAGATTGTCGCCCTTTGCGACCTCGACCACGAGTACTCCGCGCCAGTGTTTGCGCAGCATCCCAAGGCTAAAATCTACAAGGATTTCCGGGAGATGTTCGACAAGGAGGAGAAGAATTTCGACGCTCTGATTATCGCCACGCCCGACCACTGGCATTATCACCTGGTGATGGCGGCCTTTGCGATGAACAAGCACATTTATTGCGCCAAGCCGATGGCGCACTCCATCGCCGAGACGCGGAAGATCAAGGCAGCGGCCCTGGCCTCCAAGGTCACCACCAAGGCGAGCATTCAGGATTCGCGCAGTTCCCATTCCCGGGCCACCACGGAATTGCTCTTGAGCGGGGCCATCGGGCCTGTGCGTGAAGTGCATTTCTGGACCGGCACTCACTGCCCCAGCGGGTTGAAAAGACCGGCGGAGGTCCAGGAGCCGCCTGCGGGGATGAATTGGGATGAGTGGTGCGGCCCGTCTCCGGCCCGGCCGTATCATAGTCTCTACCATTACGGCAACTGGCGTCCCTGGTGGGATTTCGGCACCGGCAACCTGGGCGACGTCGCCTGCCACACGCTGCACACGTATTTTGAGGAACTGGAGATGGGAGCGCCGGACTGGGTCGCGGCCGACGCCTGCCAGGCCTTTTCGCCGGCGGGCACGGTCGGGAACTACGAGTGCGCGAGCATCTGCAACTTCGTCCAGTGGCATTTTCCGGCGCGCGGCAAAGACCCGCAGATCCCGGAGATGATGGCGTACTACTACGATGGCGGCCTGCAACCGCCGCGGCCGTTGAGCATGCCCGCCTCGATGGGCATGCCGGGCCGGGGGGTGATGTTCGTCGGCGAGAACGGCGTGCAGGTTTCCGCCTTCTATGGCGGCACTCCGGCGGTGCAGGACCATACTTCACCCCGGCCGGGCCAGCGGATTCAAGGACTCCCCGGCGGCTGGCTTCTGCCGGAGAGCCGTTTCCGGGACTTCCAGCAGCCCGACCCGTCCTTGCCGCGGTGCGAAAGAGCGGATCATTACGCCGAGTGGATACGGTCGTGCAAAGCCGGCAAGAAGTCCATTATGCCCATCGAGTTCGCCTGCGATCTGACGGAATTTGCCTTGCTCGGCAGCGCGACGCTGCGCCGGTACACCGCGCCCCCGCCGGGGACGACCCCCGGATTAGGTTGGGGTGGATCCGGACGATCGGACTCCGCTGTCGTGTGGGTTGAAGCGACCGGCGGCGGCCACGTGGTCCCCCCTGGGGCGCGCCCCCAGGCGGGCGTGAGGACGGGAGAAGTCTATTACCGAAGTTCCAAGGTGCTTCTCTGGGACGCGAAGGCCATGAGATTCACCAACGACGAGCAGGCCAACGGCTTTGTGGACACACCTTACCGGAAGGAGTGGGACTACAAGGTTTAGCCCGGACATCTCACACTTTCGGATCTGGCTCAGGCGAGTTGCGACTGGCTGGCGGTTCGCTTGACCCACTTGTAGCATTTGATCGAGTTCCGCCAGAAGTACTTCTCGGCCGCCGACCGTCCTTTGCCCGTGAAGTATTCCTGGACGATTTTGAATCCGACCGGGACAGGCCGCCACTGATCGCCGTTCGGCCAGTCGCTCCCGTAGAGCACGCGGTCCATTCCGAAAACGTCCACGATTTCGTCTATCCTGGGGCGGTAATACTCGGTGTCCGTGCGGACCTCTTCGTTGGGACCCCTGGGGAAGGAGGCGGTGGCGTTGCGCAGCACCTCCGAGACCTTGACGTAAACCTGCGGCCGGTCCCGGAGCGCCTTCATGCTGGCATCATAGGAGGCCTTTTGCGCCGGTTCGGTGGGCGGAAGCATCTGCGGCAGGTGATCTATAACGATGCGCAAATTGGGGACCCGGTCGCTCACGCGCACGACACCTTCCAGCAACGACACGCTGGGATTCGCCGTGTCCATTACCAGGTCGGCGTCGGCCAGGTACTTGAGGTCGGCGATAAACTCCGGCCGATTGACTTCGCCTTCCTGGCCTGCCCGGCCCCCAAGCCCGTAACGAATTCCGCGAAAGAGCGGGTTCTTGTGGAAACGGTCGAGATTCGACTTGAAATCGGGCGTGCCGGGCGTCAAATGCCCGATGGTGCCCACCATGATGTCGTCTTTGTCCGCGACATCCAGCACCCATTGGTTGTCCTCCAGCCAACTGCTGCACTCGATTTCAATCGCGCCCACGATGCCCAGCGGCTCGGCGATGGGACGGTAGCGCGAGGGCAGGGAGGTCTTGTACATGACCGCATGCGCGGGGTTGGTCGCGCTGGGATAGGGCACGCCTCCGGGGCGAAACGGATCAAAGAGATGAATGTGCGTATCAATGACGGGGATGGCAGCGGTCGAGGCCGGAGCCTCCGCTGCCAGCGCGCGGTTCAAAGTGCCGGGGAGCGCGGCCCCGGCCAGGGCGGCTGCGCCGAGGAATCGGCGGCGCGAAATTCTATTGTCAATCATAATCTTTCTCCTGTTGGTTAATTGCCCGCGAGCCGCGCTGCGCGACGCGGGGCGGCCGGTCAGACCGGCTTCTGCCAGCTCGTGATCTTCTCCCAGGTGTCCGGCAATTTATAGGTTTTCGCATGGTCCTTGATCGCCGGGCCGAGAATCTCAATCTTGCTCAAATCCCCTTCGCCCCGGTCTCCCGCCTGGGCGCAATAGGACAGGTAACCGATCTTGCTGAAGTCAACTCCCATGAGTTCCGCCGCCACGCGGTCGGCGGCAAGCCAATCCAGGCTGGCGACGCAAACTTTCTGGTCCACCGGCGTGCCATGCACCGGGCCGGTGCCTTCCATGCCTTCATAGCCATCAATCACCGCCAGGTGCGGATGGAGTTTCGGTGAGAGGGCGAAGAGATTGTAATTGATGCCGTGAGCGCCCCCGCCGTGCATAAGGGGTTTGTCGGACTTGCCTCCGCCGGCGCCGCCGCGGGCCAGCCCGGCGCCCGCATCCTTGATCCCCGCGCCGACGACGATGTTTTTGAGCGACAGGGTGATGCCGACCAGGTCGTGCGTTTTGAACTTGGCTGCGGAAATGATGAAGTTGTCCGGGTCGAGCATCAACTTGGACACGCGGCAGGCGTGGGGCCGCAAATCTTTCTCGTCAAGGCAATGAACCACCTCGAAACCCTCCGTGTCCAGGTTGATGAGCCTGACGCCGTATTGGCCGGCGAATTTGTTGTAGCCATAGTTGGCGAAACCATCGAGGGCCGAACCCCCCGCCGGCGACTCGGCGATGACCACGTTGTTTTTGCCGATGGACTTGAGGAATTCGAGGATGCCTTCCAAATTGTCGGCGTGGCTGGCGCACAGCGGCACGTTGATGATGACGTTGTTGGGCTTGAGGATGACGCGCTTGTTCCCAATGGCCGCGGCGATTTCATTCTTGAACGGCTCCAGCGCCTTGAAGGCCAGGTTGGCGCGATCGCTGCCCGCGGTCAGCGCGACTCGGCTGGGGAGTTTACCCGCGGCGCCGGGAGCGGTCGCGGGAGCGCCCTCGGCGGCCCGTGCCGAGGGGAGCCGCCAGGCGGCCAGCGCCGCGGCGCCGCCGAGCATTGAAGTTTTCAGGAAATTCCTCCGGGAAGTGAAACATTTGGTTGTCATAATTCAGTATCTTTCAATGCGGCTTTTTTAACAGCCGGTTGAGCAATTGTCCAGCTATTTCGGCGTCGCGGGGTGATAATGCGGGCCAATTCGCGAAGCGGGTGTCGCGAACCACTTCCCCGCCGCCATCCGAGTGGTTTGCCGGAAAACGCCAGAAACACTGATTGGGATGGCTGTCCAAGCTCGAGGCAAAAAAATGGCTTAATTTGGCTTAATTTTGTTTGATTAGGCTTGATTAGGCTTCATTAACCTTCATTGGGATGGTTGGTGGCGGTGTCCGGGAGCGCTGGTGTGGTGGAGTGCTGGTAATGCTGAATTTTGAATGCTGAATTTTGAATGCCGAACTCGAATTAACTCAAAATATCTCAAAATATCTCAAAATAACTCGAATCGAGGGTTCGGTAAAACCGAAATTTGGAAAACAGGAAAGCAGAAAGCAGAAATTGTGGAGGCCGGCGAACGGGACATCCTTCTTCGTCCTGTCGCGACCTGACCGGTCCGCAGTCCGTCTGAGGAAGCCAATGCAAGGGCGCCATTGAGGGGCACCCCTCTTTCCTCCTTTCCGCATCCGTCCATTCGTTCCTTACCATATGTGGGCGATTATATAGGTGATAAGTATGGATGTCAATGGAGAAACACGAAAAAATGCGGATTGTTGCAAGGGGTTGAGCATTAGCCACTTGCGTATCCTGATGGTCCCATAGTGGGCGGACAAGGGGCGGAGCGCGGCCAGCAGCAAGCAAAAGAATTGGACCGCGGATTTCACGGATTTCACACGGATGGGAAACTGGTTCGTACCGCACGACTTCCATCCGTGCCTTCCGTGCCATCCGTGGTAAAATCTTCGCGAGTTTGCTTGATTCTGACGGATTGCGGTGTCGTGAGGCGGCCCCCTGAAAGGATGCCTTGCCTGGGCAAATGCTTGATTCAACCCACCTCCACGACATGCAAGCCATTGGATTGGAGCCACTTACTATTCACAATGGACAAAACTATTGTTTGACCCTTTCGACGTGGACAAGACTATTGTTTGACCCGAATGGCGCTTAATTAAGGCGTAAATCATTGCAAATCAACGTGATCCATGAGCGTCCAGAAATTTCCAAAAGCCAGGGTCGCAATGCGCCTTCGAGGGAAGCCACCGAAGCCCTTTCCTGGCCTTGCCGGCGAGTTTGGTAAGTGCTTCATATAAGATGCTGTAAATAAACATGTTACAAATCATATTCCTTAATTAAGCGCCATTCTTGTTTGACCCTTTCGACGCCTATTTAGACTCCAAACCAAAATATCAGCAGCGAGTCAACGTGCTGGCGGAGTGAAATCTATTACGTTCGATGGTGCGCCTGGAATATGGCGTCCTTTGAAGATAAAAGGATCGGGATTCGTGTTGCCGACATCAGGACACAGAGCAAATTCCCATGATTTGGCTGTCACCCCTTGTGCTTTCGCAGAAATCCCAAATACGCTCATAGGTTTTTTAGACCATGCAATCGTGATTGCTGGAGCCGGGTCAAAATCGCCCGATGCGGTTTCAAAGTTTCCGGTATCCCAAACGAGGGTTTTAAATTCTGGATCCAGAACTAGTGGAGAGTCGCTCCACCCAGGCGCGGAAACGAATATATTTGTCGGGAAGGTAAGTTGCGCAGAAATATGCGTTAAAATCGTGCGTGAATCGTTTTTGACCAAAAACTCTAACACCACGTTGGAGTCACTATGCGATACCGGGACATCAATACAACCCAATACTCTATCGCCAGTCACCACCATCGGACTGTTGGTAAAAGGAAATTGCAGGAAATCGTTTGTCATCGCGATAGGGAATCTGCGTGATCCGGCCATGCGCATTTGCAGTTCAATGTTTGGCGGTGGTTCCAGTATAACGCGGACAATAAAGCCAAGATAAATCAAGGCCGTGAGAATGGAGCAGAGGCAAAACATAGACAAAACTGATTTCCGATTCGGCCATATCCCAAAAACAAATTCAAACGCTACCAGGAAAAAACAAATAATAGCTAAACAATTCAATAAATAACCAGGAGCTTTATGACCAGACGCTTGAAGGTCTTCACCAAAAATCCAGAGAATCCAAACCAAACTTGCCTCAAAAATTTGATTGCCTGCCTTCGGAAACCAAGGAATGAGGCGTCGTTCAATTACGGGCGGCTTTTTGGCGAAATATATATAAGTCGTGGAAAGATCGCCGCCTTGATGCTTATTATGTTCTTTTTCGGCCTTTGCATCGGAGCGATGGTCGCCACTGACTGGGCCAGAAGCGGAATCGGAAGATGAATCCTCTTGCATTTGACATCCTCAAAATGTGTGCAGTCTTCCAATCGGCTTGGGTGCGTAAGTTAATTGGCAAATCCCGCGTTCCTTACAATCGCGGTGTGCAATTCCGAGGCTCGTCGCATCCATATTTTGAACGTGATTACGAGCCGTTTATACCGCCGTATGCCCCCGCAAGCAAGCCTTTCCGTATCCATTTCCGCATCCATTCGGATTCGCCCCGCCGCGACGGCATGGAAGCCTATGCCCGCGGATCACGCAGCGCGCCAGACCGCAACCAAAAAAGAATTGGCCACAAGAGAACACAAAGATCGCAAAGAAAAAACAACGTAAGTTCTTCTCTTTGGAGTCTTTGCGTTCCTTCGCGGCAAAAATTCTGTTGAAATTGCATGATCCCTCACTATTGCGATGCATGCAGTTACGGCAAGCAGTTTTGAACAGGAGCACACAGAGAGCGCAGAGTTTATTCTCTGCGTCCTCCGCGCCCTGTTCAAAAACTCTTCATCTGCGTCAATCTGCGTCAATCTGCGGGCCAAGTCCCCTTTTCGGTCTTGGCGACTTTGCGACTTTGCGAGAAGAGCTCTTTCTTATCCGTGAAATCCGCGAAATCCGCGGTTCCCTCTGCCTTTATGGAACATCAACAGAAGGCTTGATTGATGAAGCCCCTTTTTCTAATCTCCTCCCATGACCGCCGCGATCAGCACAACCATAACCCCTGTCCCGCGGCGCAATCCGCCAAGAACAACCGGGCCTTCCGCCCATTGACCCATCGTTCCATGAATATTCTAAAAAAGATCATCCTTCCCGCCGCATTGCTGCTCTTTTCCCATTCCGCCCCGGCCTTGGACCGGACCAATGAGACGTTCAAAATTTTCCAATTTCCCCCCAACATGATCCCCACCATTGACGGCAAGACCAATGATTGGGACATCGTCCCCGAATCCTACGTCATCGGCTCGGACCAACTGGTGGACGACCAGCAGGGCCGCGCCAACGACCCCAAACACCTCAACGTGCGGGTCCGGGTCGGCTGGGTCAAGGGACTCAACCGCCTCTACTTTCTTTACGAGGCCGACAAAGATTATTGGGATTTTTCGCGGCCCGACTTGCACAACGACATTTTTGAAATCGTGGTGGACGGCGACCTGTCCGGCGGCCCCTTCGAGCAGGAATTTGAAACCAATCTCAGCATCCTGGGCCGATGGGAGACCTACATGACGCTGCAAAACGCCCACGCCCAAAACTACCACATCTTCACCCCGGCGGAGGGCAAGGATTGGTGCATGTTCTGGGGTCCCCAACAATGGGCCAAGGATTTGCCCTACGCCAACCACGCCTGCAACTACAACTTCCGGCCCGGCCAGCCGGGGCATCTGGTCTTGGAATTCTGGATGACCCCCTTTGATTACGTCGGCCTGGACCCCAAACGCGCCGTCGAATCCGTCCTCACGGAAAACAAAATCATCGGCCTGTCCTGGGCCGTCCTTGATTACAATGACCCCAATTCGCGCACCTACAGCGGATTTTGGAACCTTTCGCGCCACCACACCTTCTTTGGCAACGCCGATTTCCTCTGCCCCTTCAAACTCATGCCCCTGGAGCCCCAATTCCTCAAGTCCCTGGAAGCCAAATGGACCTTTACCATCGTGGACATGGACCGGCGTCTGGTGGCCTTCAAGGACCAATCCATCGGCAAAATCGCCTCCTGGAAGTGGGAATTTGGAGACAACGAAACCTCCACCGAGCAAAACCCCATCCACACCTACAAAGCCCCCGGGGCGCGCACGGTCGTGCTCACGGTTACAGGGGCGGATGGCGCCACAAATCGCTTTTCCAGAGTCTGGGACGTTACCTTGAAGTAACCATGAACTCCGCACCCCTCCATACTGTCCGGAAATTCCTTGCCCGCCTTGAACTCGTCCCCGCCGTGCTTCTTTTGCTCTTGCAGGCGGCGCCCGATGCCACGGCCGCCGGCAAGGTCTTCAACGTCCTGGACTTCGGCGCGGCGGGCGACGGCCGCACCTTGGACACCGCCGCCATCCAGCGGGCCGTTGACGCGGCGGCGCAGGCGGGCGGCGGCGCGCAGGTGTTGATGCCGGGCGGGCGCCGCTTCCTGGTCAGCACCCTGCAACTGCGCGGCGGCATTGATTTTCATCTCGACGGCCAGTTGCTCATCAGCACCAACCGCGCCGACTATCAGGGCGAGGGCGTCATCACCGCCCTCAACGCCGATCACCTCCAAATCACCGGCGCCGGCGGCATCAACGGCCAGTCACTCGCCTTCATGACCCGTTACGACGCGGCTGGCGAATGGTGGCTCTTTGCGCCCTGGCGGCCCAAGATGTTCATTCTCACCGGCTGCACCAACCTCGAAATCCGCGACATCACCTTTGGCGACGCTCCCTCCTGGGGCCTCCACATGCTCGGTTGCAAAAACGTCCTCGTGGACCATCTGACCGTCACCAACCGCATGGATGTCCCCAACTGTGACGGCATTGACCCCGACCATTGCCAATACGTCGAGATTCGCAATTGCCGCATTACCTCCGGCGACGATTGCATTGTGGTCAAAACTTCCAGACAGACCCAGGACTACGGACCCTCCGCCAATATAACCGTGAGCAATTGCGTCCTGGAAACCCAGGATTCCGGCCTCAAAATCGGGACGGAGACGACCAGCGACATCCACGACATTCTCTTCGAGCACTGCCACATCCTCACCAGCAGCCGCGGCCTGACCATTCAACTGCGCGACGAAGGCAGCGTCTTTGGCGTGCAATTCAAGGACATCCAGCTCATTTCACGCTATTATTCCGATCCGTGGTGGGGCCGCGGCGAAGCCATCTCCCTGACCGCCTTTCCCCGCACCCCGGCGACCAAACTGGGCGCGCTTCACGACATCACCCTCCAGAACATCACCGGACGCGCGGAAAACAGCGCGCGCATCCAGGGCACCCCGTCCGCCTTCGTCCACGACGTGCTGCTGGACTCCGTGGACCTCACCCTTTCCCGCTGGACCAAATACCAGGGCGGCGTCTTTGACAACCGTCCGACTGCGGCGCTGGCACAAATCGAAACCCACGGCACGCCGGGTTTCAGCATCCGCGACGCCCGCGACATCACCCTGAAAAACTGCTCTGTGCACTGGGACTCCTCGCTGCCGGACCACTCTATTCCCTCTTACTTCAGCAACGCCCTGGAGGCCGAGAACACCCAGGCCGTTCACCTCACCGGCTTCAAAGGCGATGCCGCCCATCCAGATCGCGACCAGGCCGTTGTCATCCATTGACCAATGGCACGACGAATCTGTGGCGCAATGCGCCAGGATTGAGAAAGCTCACGAGGGGGAACTAGTGATGAACAGCATGTTAACCCGACTTGGCGGATTCGAGGGGGTCGCACTACGCAAGCGCTTGCAAATCAACGCTCGCATTTTCTAGGTCTTCACTACAGAACCGTTGTCGCTATGCGGCTTTGAAATGGAAGTTCCATTAAGAATTGGGGCTCAAACACTGGATTTGTCCTTATTTTACAAGGGCTCTGCGCCGTCGTTCCCCCAAGCTGCTCCAAGAAGTCTATGCGTTGTCTCGTTCGGCTTGGCGGCGGGTGGAGTTGGACGTGCCCACGCGCCAATACCGCACGCCCAAAGTGTATGAGCAGCCGGTCGTGCTGGAGGGGCATCGGTTTCGTCAGATCTTTGTTTTGGATTTGGGACACGAAGAACCGACGATCCTGTTGACCAATCAACAGCAAGTTTCGGGGCCCAGCCTCATTACGCGCTACGCCCATCGCATGCTTATCGAAAACAGCCTCAGCGACGCGGTGCAGTTCTTCCCTCTGGACGCGCTCAGTTCGGCCGTGGGGCTGAAGGTGGACTTTGACATGGCGCTGCTGGTCGTGGCCAGCGGGCTTTATCGCCTGCTGGCCCGGCAGATGCGGGGTTACGCGGAAGCGCACGCCCGGCAGATCTTTCGCGACCTGGTGAACAGGCCGGCCCAAGTGCGCCTGACGGAAAAGGAGGTGCGCGTGGAGTTCCATCGGCGGGCGCACTTGCCGATCGTGCTGGCCTCCGGAGTGTGCGCGCGTCCTGTGCCCATCCCATGGTGGGAAAACCGGCCTCTGCGATTGACCACCTACACCGGACGCTGAACCGGAGCCTTTCCCAAAAGGGAGCGGGAATGGAAAAAACATCCGGCGAAAACTCAGCCGCTTTTGCTGCCAATGTTAGGCGAATTCCTTTCCGTGGAAATCCAGGCTAGGGTCACATCTTAAGATGTGACCCTGACGCGCTGCGCTTTTTAGCGGTGAGGCTGCACTCTTCGCTCTCCACGAGAGACGACCGTGGATTGGACGCCCAGCTTTTCAGCCGTCTGGCCGGGACTTGCGGTGGTTTGCCGCGTATGCCCGGCACTGGCGTGCCGGGCTATTATCCGATGTCCCTCCGGGACAAAGCAGCGTCCCACTTTTATCTCGTCCACCCGAAAGACACTGAGGTTTCCGCTCCGCGCATTCCAGGTCTCTGGAAGTCGGCAACCGCCTTGGATAGTGCCTTAATTCATTGTAGTGTCGGCGCTGTGCGCCGATGTCGAGCCACAGGCTCGACCCTGCACCAAATTAAGGCGCTACCCATTAACGACATTTGCCAATAGATTACAATAACGACATGGGTTACTCAGGCACTGATTACTATGAAGCCATCATCCAGCGGCACATTCGCGCCGGCCGGGCCTCGAACAAAAGCGAGGTCATTCATCAGGCCCTGGCCTTGCTGGACGCCGTCACCCGGGGCCACGGCCCCGAAGGGGCGAGCTTCCGCAACGCGGCCGAACTGGAGACCTTGCTGTTGCAGGCTGGCCCTGCGACACCCATGACCGCCGAACGCAAGACGCGCATCTACGGGACTTTGAAGCGATGAAGCGGCAGGCGTCACCGGAGACGGATGAAGACCTGATCGCCGCGCGAGATTACATCGCCGCCGACCACGAGCAGGCGGCCCGGGATTTTCTGGACGCGGCTTTTGAAGCTTTCGACCGGCTGGCGCAATTCCCGGAGCTGGGGCCTGAGACGCGCCTCAAACAGCGGGCCTTGAAAGGGGTGCGTTTCCTTGTCATGCCCCCGCCCTTCAACCGCTGGCTTATTTTCTACCAACCCGGGAGCAAGGGCGTGGAGATCAAGCGCGTCCTCTACGGCAATGTCAACTGGCAGGAGAAGCCGGAGCGATTTTTTTAGGTTATCGGCATATTTGGGCGGCGAGGCGGAAACGGGGGCGTCCGCCATCCGCCCGCAGCCGTTCGCAGATATACGGAATTTCCGCCTTGGAGATCCGCGCATCGCGGCGCATAAACCAGAAGCAACGGGAGTGAAAGCGCTCGAAGGCCTGCTGCGCCAAGGCCAGTCTTTCCGACGTTGTCAGCGGCGCGGAAATGGTAGCCGTTTCATTCATGCTTCATTGTAAAACACAATAATGAAAAACTCAATCGCTGACCACTGAAATGCTGAAACGCTGAGTGCGGGGTTCACCCATAACAATTCGTCAATGGAAAAATACAATGGCAAGAGCCAAACTCGCGCAGTCGGTCGAAAAACGGTTACCCCAATCCCAGATCGCATATTATCGTTTTCTTTGCGCCCGTCGCAGCCGGTTCGCCAAGGAACCACTGAAGCGATATTCTCGCGTGCTCAGTCAAGTTCCAGTTCGGCTCTGGCCTCTTCCCAAGGGAGCAGCGGCTCGTCGCCGTTTTCGGCGATAGCGGCCTTCAAGTCCCGGAGGTCTTCCAAGTCCTCGACGCGTTCTTGCAGACGCTCCACCGTCTTGCTCAGGGCCTCGACTTTTTGCAACACAGCGGTTTCATTCATGGGCTTCTTTCCTGTCTTTGACATCATACACTTGGATGGCGTCTCCTGCCAGCAAGAAAAGCACCCTGAAATGGCCCACACGTAATCGGTAGTAGTTGTCCTTGGCCTGAAGTTTGAGCACATCTCCACGCAAGTCTTCCCGCATTTCCTCCATCCGCCAACCGATGTTGCGCCGGTGTTCCTTGGACAATGCTCGCAACTGCTCCCTCGCTTTCTTGCTGATTTCGATTCGGTAACGCACCCCGTCATTCTTCCACTCGGAGATCAGCCTGGCAAGCGCCGGGACGCCGACGGACGCAGGCATTCCCTTTTTCTAAAAATGCTGAAAACTGGACGCTGGCAAAATTCCACCGTTTGTGTCATTGCTGTCACCCATGAAAACGTTCGATGAGGACCTGGCCGCGCGCTTGATTGATTTGCGGGAGCAGGGTTTGTATCGCGAACTGCGCCGCGTGGATTCGGCGCAGTCCGCCCGCATCCAGATCAACGGCCAAACCCTCCTCAATTTCTCCTCCAACGATTACCTCGGCCTGGCCGACGATCCGGCGCTCAAAGCCGCCGCCGCCGCCGCGGTGGAAAAATACGGGGCCGGCTCCGGCGCTTCGCGGCTGATTTGCGGCTCCCTCGCCCCGCATCACGAACTGGAGGAAGCTCTCGCCGCCTTCAAAGGAACTCCCGCCGCGCTCTCTTTCTCCTCCGGTTACGCCGCCGCCCTCGGCACGATCTGCGCCCTGCTCGACAGCAACGACGTCATCCTCGTGGACAAGCTGGTCCATGCCTGCATCGTGGATGCGGCGCGGCTGTCGCGCGCCAAATTGCGTGTCTTCGGCCACAACGACCTCAACGCCGTGGAAAGGATTTTGCGCTGGGCCGGCGAGCGCCACGCGTCCGCGGCGGAAACCGCCATCCAGTCGCGCACGCTCATCGTCACGGAAAGCATTTTTTCGATGGACGGCGACCAGGCGCCCTTGCGGGAATTGTTCGAGTTGAAGGAGAAATACGGGGCGTGGCTGATGGTGGACGAGGCCCACGCCACCGGGCTTTTTGGCGACCGGCGGCGCGGTTTGGCCGAGGAAACCGGCATTGCCCAGAAGGTGGAAATTCAAATGGGCACGCTGGGAAAAGCGCTGGGGTCCTCGGGCGGTTACATCTGCGGTTCGCGCGCGCTGGTTGACTGCCTGATCAACCGCGCGCGCAGCTTCGTTTTCTCCACCGCGCCCGTGCCGGCGGCGGCGGCGGCGGCTGCGGCCGGCGTGCGGTTTGTGCAGAGCGAGGCCGGCGAAGAACGATGCCGCCGGCTTTGGGCCAACGTGGCGGCGGTGTCCGCCCACCGCGCTCTAGCCCGGAAGGGATCGCCCCTGGCGGAGCGGCGCGGCAAGACCGCCGCCATTATCCCGATCATGATCGGCGACGAAGCCAGGGCGATGGAGATGGCGGGCCGGTTGCGGGAAGAGGGCATTTTTATTCCGGCCATCCGTTATCCCACGGTGGCGCGGGGCCAGGCCCGCCTGCGCCTGACCCTGAGCGCCGCCCACACCCCGGCCGAGGTCGCGCAAATGCTGGCCGCGCTGGACTCGGTGCTCAACTCCAGCCCGCCTTGTTGAAATCAGCCCAAACCGCCCTGGCCCGGCTGGATCACCGCTACGTCTGGCATCCCTTCACCCAGATGCGGGACTGGCTCCGGCGCGAGCCGATTGTTATTGTTGACGGTCGTGGCGCCGTGCTGCGCGACGCCGCCGGGCGCGAGTATTTGGACGCCAACTCCTCCATCTGGACCAACCTCCACGGCCACGCCCATCCCAAAATCAACGCCGCCCTGGGCCGCCAGCTCAAGAAAATCGCCCACTCCTCCGCGCTCGGCCTGGCCAGCGAACCCGCCTCCCGGCTCGCGCAGAAGCTTATCCAATCCGCCGCCCGCTGCCGCGCGCCTTCCGTCCCGCCGCGGCGCGTCCCGCCCTCGTTGGTGCGCGTCTTTTTTTCCGACGACGGCTCGACGGCCATGGAAGTGGCGCTGAAACTGGCCTTCCAATTCGCGCTCCGCTCCGGGCGCAGCCGCCAGCCGGCGTTTCTCTGCCTGGACTCCGCCTATCACGGCGACACCGTCGGGGCGGTCAGCCTCGGCCACATTGATCTGTTTCACCGCAGTTATGCCGGCTTGCTTTTCAAGACCGGCAAGGCCATGTCCCCCTACTGCTATCGCTGCCCCTTCAACCGCGCCAAGCCGGAGCGGGCCGATGCCCGGGAATACCGCCAATGCCATTGGGAATGTGTTGGCAAAGTGGAGCAGGCATTCGCCGCGCGGAAAAAGCGGGGCGCTCCCTACACCGCGTTTGTTTTTGAGCCGCTCGTGCAAGGCGCGGCCGGCATGATCCCGCAGCCGCCGGGCTGGCTGGGCCGGGTGGCGGAAATCGCCCGCGGCCACGGCGCGCAACTGATCGCCGACGAAGTGATGACCGCCTTTGGCCGCGCCACCGTGACTGCCCCAAGCCTGCTGGCCTGTCACCAGGAAAACGTCCATCCCGATTTCGCGGCCCTGGCCAAGGGGTTGACCGGCGGTTACCTGCCTCTGGCCGCCACCCTGACCACGCGCGAAGTTTTCGCGGCCTTTCTGGGCAGATACGACGAGTTCAAAACATTTTTCCACGGCCACAGCTTCACCGGTAATCAACTGGGGGCGGCGGCGGCGCTGGCCAGCCTGGAAATCCTGGAATCGCCCGCCAGCATCGCCGCCCGGCAACTGCTCGCGAAAACCATGCGCGAAGAATTGGAAACTCTCTGGCCCCTGCCGCGCGTCGGCGACATCCGGCAGGTGGGATTGGTCGCGGGAGTGGAGCTGGTCAAGAATTGGAAGACCCGCGAACCGTTTCCCTTGCGCGAGCAGGCCGGCCTCCGCGTCTGCGCCGCGATGGCCCGGCGCGGCGTGCTGACCCGTCCCGTCGGCAACGTCATCGTCCTCATGCCCCCCTATTGCACCACGAGGATTCAAGCGCACAAAATGATCCGCGCCCTGCGCGAGTCCATCATAAACACATTGGATTGATGCACAGGAAGACGACGGTGAGAAGATGATCCCGCTCCGCGACAATGGTGTTCGGAGTCCCGCCTTCAGGCGGCCCGGCTGTTTGGAGTTCCGGCTTCAGCCGGTCCGGGACCGCGTAAACGCGGAACTCCGAACGCGCCGCACGGCTCACATTTCCGGATCGTCCCAGCCCTTGCCGTAGTCGCCGAGCGGATAATCACGCCAGGTACGCCTCGCTTCGTTCGGGTCCGTCTGCGCCAGGTATTCGGAGGCGCTGCTCCAGGGCCAGTCCGTCCAGCGTTCCACATAGCCATGGTGAACCGGGTTGTGATGGACGTAATTCAGCGTGGCCCAGAAATGCCGCTCAGAGCGCATCGCGCGCTCCACAGCGCGGAAAAACACCTTGCGCCCGCGCGAGTCCTCCTCGCCGTTCCAGGCATGCGACGCGCGTCCGTGAAGCCTGCCCAACTCGCGCAGCAGGCCAAGGATGTCGGGGGTCTCGACCAGCGCGTGGTAGTGATTCGGCAGCACACACCACGCGAACGTCTGGCTGGCGTGCCCTGTGAAGACGCCCAGCAAATCGCGCGCAAATGCGTCCAGGCGCTCCGGGCTGTGGCCGATGCAGGGCTGATGCTCGAAACACGCAGCGGTGATATGGAAGCGAAGGTGACCGAAGTTCGGACGATGCGGCGGCGAATGCCACGGATGCCCGCGTTCTTGGCGCCACGCGAGCAGTTCCGCGCGTTGCTTCGTCGTCAGTTGACGCCAGCGATATTCGGGCCGGGACATGACAGGAGTTTAGCACCACCGCCTGAAGGCGGAACTCCAAACTGCTTCCGCTCAGAGTTCCGCCTTCAGGCGGCAAGTTGTGAAAAATGCTTGGAGTTCCGCCTTCAGGCGGTGCGTTGTGGGATATGCTTGGAGTTCCGCCTTCAGGCGGTGCGTTGTGGGATATGCTCGGAGTCCCGCCTTCAGGCGGCGGGAGCGCGCGCGCCCCGTGTGCCGCGGGCCGCGCCTTGCGGCCTGAATCAACCAGCCCCGTCAATTCTCGGGTTCCTCCCAGCGGAGTTTTCAATCCATTTTTCAACCCATTTCTCTTGACTCCGGCGGGAAGTTCCCGGGATTCTTCGTCAACGATGAACTGGACGGCGATTGTTTGCCCGTGGCGATTGCGAAAGCTGGAATGGCGTCGCTTTATCATTGGGCCGCTTTGCGTTTCGTTTTTTGGCTTCTCAACCCCAATTCTGCCCGCTGCGACGCTTACAACGCTATATTCATTTACCAATGGGGTTGACGGCGCGAATCCATGGGCCGGTCTGGTCCAGGGTAGCGATGGCAGCTTTTATGGCACAACTTCCGAAGGCGGCACTACATGCTTTGGCAGCGTATTTAAGATAACTTCCGGCGGCGCGCTGACGCCGCTCTATTCATTTACCAATGGGATTGACGGGGCGCGTCCAGATGCGCTCGTCCAGGGTAGCGATGGCAATTTCTATGGTGCAACGTGGAGCTTCACTACATTGAGCATCTCGCCACAAGGCCTCGGCACCATATTTAAGATAACTTCCGGCGGCGCGCTGACGACACTCCATTCCTTTATGAGTTGGACGATTGATAGCTCTTATCCAGTGGGCCTCGTGCAGGGCAGCGATGGCAATTTCTATGGCACAACGGAGTACGGCGGGACGAAGGGCGGTGGCACCATATTTAAAATAACTTCCGGCGGCGCGCTGACGCCGCTCTATTCGTTTACGAACGGGATTGACGGCGCTGATCCAGAGGCGAGCCTCGTCCAAGGCAGCGATGGCAGCTTTTATGGCACAACTTACGAAGGCGGCACAACAGGCTTTGGCACCATATTTAAAATAACTTCCGGCGGCGCGCTGACGCCACTCTATTCGTTCACCAATGGGATCGACGGGGGGGTTCCACGCGCGGGTCTCGTGCAAGGTAGCGATGGCAATTTCTATGGCACAGCGGCAGGCGGCGGGACGAAGGGCTTTGGCACCATATTTAAAATAACGTCCAGCGGCGTTCTGACGCCGCTGTATTCGTTTACCAACGGAGTTGACGGCGCAACTCCAGTAGCGGGCCTCATCCAAGGCAGCGATGGCAATTTCTATGGCACAGCGGCAGGCGGCGAATCGCGAGGATACGGAACCGTTTTTCGGTTGAGCCTGTCCGATTCGCCATTCATCGTTACGCAGCCGCACGGCCAATCAGTGCCAGCGGGCGCGTCCCCGGCGTTCAACGTCGTGGCAGATGGGCAGCAGCCGCTCAGTTATCAATGGCAGATCAATGGCAAACCAATCTCTGGGCAAACCCTGGCAACGTTGTCATTGAATAATGTGCAACCATCGGATTCGGGCGGATATTCAGTGGTCGTCACCAATGCTTTTGGAAAAGTGACCAGCGCGGTTGCCCAATTGTATGTTTATCTGCCGTCCTCGACGCCGCAGCCGCAGACGCCAGCGGCGACCTCAACGACGCTGACGCGGCCATCGAGTCTCACCGCAGCTCCGGGCACCCCCAACCCCGCGCAACTCGTCGTGTACCCAGCCGGAGCAGTCGTGGATCCAACGAAAATGACGATTGTATTGACGCATGGATGGATACCGACTGATGGTCCTGACCCGACTCAAGACGGGTGGCCGGCCGACATGGCCGCCACGCTCATTAAACAGGGCTTTGGCGCCACGGCAAACATCGTCGCGCGGGATTGGCATGAGGACGCCACCTCGCCTTTTCCACCAACCGGCCCGACGACTCGCACATTGAGCCAGGGCTACAACCTTGGCAAGGCACTGCTGAAAACACTCGGATTTGGGTATAACCAGCCGATTCATTTTCTTGGTCACAGCCTAGGCACGATGGTCAATTGTCACGCAGCCGACTGCATGCATGGCGACGTTGATCCGAGCGTTACAGGCCGCCCTTCGTGGACTTTTCATCCTTACAACACCCAAATGACAATGTTCGATGAGGCCGAGCTGATCGCCGGGCTTGATTACAGCGACAATCCTCTTGCGGCGCTAGGCGTGGATATCGGCGTGCTTTTTGCAGCGCCCGACGCCGCTCTGGCCGGTATCGCCAGCAGCCCTTGCATAAAAGTCATTCCTAACCGGTCGGCCTGGATTGACAACTACGTGAGCGAAGTCGGAATTGCTTCACCCAGAAGCCGCCAACGTGCTCCTGTGGCGGCGCTTTGGAGTTCCCCTCGCGTCCGACCTCTTTGGTGTTGGGGGAACGTCTTTAGTGCATGGGTATTCATACCTTTGGTACTCCAACACGATCGTATCCCCAATCCCAGACGCGATGGGCAATGGCTTATCTTTCGAGCGAAATACGTTGGAGGGCATGAACAAGGATGATATTCCTCCCGCGTACTTTATCCAGAATCTGGATATAAACGCGTCGGATTTGCAGGTAACGAAGATTGATCCCGTGACCGCCGGCTTGGCCAGCACAACAAGGCTTCGAGTATATGAAAGCGTGGAAGCTTATTTGGCCGTTGGAAACTTCGTAAAAGCAAACGCAGCAGCCATCTATCAGGACGGAATACAATATGCAGGAGATTTTGTGGCGAACATGGAACAGTTTTTCGTCGTTCCTCCCGGGGGTGGCCAGGCTGTGTTCGACGGCACCTACGATTTATTCCCAGCAAACGATTTGTCCATTGGAACAGTTGCGCCGGGCGAGGCCGATTGGTCGCTGCATTTTACGTTGCAGAATGGGGCGGGGTCCCAATTGAAAAAGTCCGATGGGATGGGGACATTTCATCCAAACGATGGCGGAGCCGGCGCAACAAACTCGGTCTATGTCTGGGTGCCGGTCGCAGTCCCGACGAACGCGGTGGGCCTTTCGTTTCAATTCCAATTGAGCGGGGCGGGGACGAATGAATACATCACGATGGGCATTTCAAATCAGAATTACTTCACGCTTGAGTCGCAGTACATTCAGGACGGGACTTGGACGGAGACGACCATGATGGACGTGTCGGCCTACGCCGGGCAGCAGGCGCCGCTCTTTTACAGCCTGAACAGCACCAATGGCGCGCCGGCCGGGCAGCTCGGCGTTCGCGCGATTCAATTCTACGTTGTGCCGCCGCCCACTTTGAGCCTGTCGCTGCAAGGCACGAATGTAGTGATAGCGTGGCCCGTGACGGCGACAGGCTGGCAATTGCAGGCGGCAAGTTCATTGTCCAGCGCCACGCAATGGACGGCGCTCACGAACACGCCAGCGGCGCTGAATTATCAATTCGTGGTCACGAATTCCATCACAAGCCAGGGCATGTTTTACAGGTTGTCAAAATAACTTGCCAGCGCATCCGGCGCATCAGGTCACCTCCCAAAAACGTTCCCGCGGCTCGGCAGGAGAAACCAACCACCAAAGGTGGTGCATTGCGCCAAGAAACCTCGCACACGAGGACGCGGGATGCCTCTTGCACTTTGGGTTGGAAGGTGGAGAGCACAGTATCCTCGGAAGCTTACCCGAACCGCCTAAAGGCGGGACTCCAAACTGCTCCCGGCCGAACCGCCTAAAGGCGGAACTCCAAACTGCTCCCGCTCGAACCGCGTGAACGCGGGACTCCGAACAGGACGCCGGGCGAACTTCGTTTGGAGCCCCGCCTTCAGGCGGTCAGGGTGTTCGGAGTCCCGCCTTCAGGCGGCCCGGGTGTTTGGAGTTCCGGCTTCAGCCGGTCCGAGACCGCGTAAACGCGGAACTCCGAACGCCCCGCACGGCTCACATTTCCGGATCGTCCCAGCACCTCCCTCTTCCTACGAGGCGCAAACCGAAACTCAATCAATCTGCCACCGGCTCCAATTTCGCGATGGCGGACATGATTTCATCGGCCACTTCCCGGTAAATTTGTTTGACACGAGTTCGGGAACAGGTTTCCGCTTCGGCGCGCGACGGGGTGAAGTCCAGGGGCCGGCCATACTTGACAGTGAGTTGGCGCGGACGGGGCCAGCGCCGGTGCTTGCCGTAGGCGTCAAAGGTGCCGAACACCCGCACGGGGACGACGGGCGCGGCGGAGCGGATGACCGCCAGGCCGATGCCGGAACGGGCGGGTTGCAGCCGGTCGTCCAGTGTGCGCGTGCCTTCCGGGAAGAGGACAATGGCGCCGCCGCCTTCCAGCCGGTCCAGTATGGCCTTCAGCCCCCGGCCCGTTCCGCCGTCGCGGTCCACCGGGACCACCTGCCAGGAACGGAGAATGGCGGCGGCGATGGGGAAGCGGAAGAGCGAGGCGCGGGCGAGATAATTGATGGGCCGCTTCAAGCCCGCCCCCACCAGCGGCGGGTCAAGAAAACTGGCGTGATTGCAGGCCAGAATGACCGGCCCGGTCTCCGGCACCCGTTCGGGATTGCACGCGCGCCAGCGGAAATAGAACCGGAACAGGGCGCGGAAACCATGCCAGCCGATTTTGTAGCTAAGATTCATTTGCGCGCATTTTGGGGGCGCCAACCACGGTCAGAACGAACCCCTCTCCCTGACCCTCTCCCCGCTTCGCGGGGCGAGGGAATGAACGCGCCGCCCGGCGGCGGCGTTGTGACGCGCCCATTCATCGCGAGGGACGGGCCGCGGCCTCGGCGAGTTTCTTCTTGACTTCACTGAGTATCCGCGCGCTGGTTTCCTCGGCGGTCATGCGGGAGTTGTTGATGACGGTCGCGCCCAGCGCGATCATCAGGGGCGCCACGGCCCGTTCGCTGTCGCGTTGGTCGCGCGCCGCGAGATTCTCCTGGACGCCCTCGGCCGCCCGCCGCTGGGAGCGCTCCTTGAGGCTGGCGTCGAGGTAGAACTTGAAGGCGGTTTCGGGAAAAACATGGGTCCCGATGTCGCGGCCTTCCATCACGAGGTTGCCGAACTTGGCGCACTCCCGCTGCTTCTTCTTCATCCATTGGCGCACGGCGGGCACGGCGGCGACATGCGGCACGGCGGCGCTGACGGCGGCGGTGCGGATTTCCTTCTCCGGGTAGTAACTGCTGACGCGCAGAATGATCTGGTGGTCCGCGCACTGCAGCGAAGTTTTCCATTTGCGGCAGAGGGCGGCCACCGCTTTGGCGTCGTGCGGGTCCACGCCTTGTTGCAAGGCGTGCCAGGCGAGCGTGCGATACATCGCCCCGGTATCCACATAAATGTAGCCCAGCTCCCGGGCCACCCGGCGGGCGTTGGTGCTCTTGCCGGAGGCGCTGGTGCCGTCAATGGCGATGACGATGCCGGGCGTATTCATGGTTGCGATGCTAACGGGCGAACAACTCATCCCCGGTCAGTGGCCGCCGGCTGCGCGCGTCAAGAATAGTTGCGCCCAGGCCGCGGGGCGGGCAGGCGGCCAGCTTTTGGAAAAAACTCGGGAACGTTTTCTTCACGCAGCCGGGATTCTTGATGATAATGCCCCGGACCTTCAATCCGAGAATGGCAAAACACATCGCCACGCGATGGTCGTTGTAGGTTTCGATTTCGGCTCCGTGGAGTCCTTCCGCCGCCGGGGCAATGGTCAGGCTTTGTCCCTCTTCGATCACCTGCGCGCCACACTTGGTCAACTCCGCGCGCATGGCCGCCACGCGCTCGCATTCCTGCACACGCAGCCGTTCCAGGTGCGTGAACTTGACCGGCGCGGCGGCGAACGGGGCCAAAACCATGGCGGTCATGATACTGTCGCCGAGCTGGCTGCGCCGGGAAATCTCCGCTGGCAACGGGAGATAGTTTGGAAACGCGGAATCAACTTGCCAGTCGGAATTTGGAAACGGGATGATTTTAATGGAGCTGCCAGGCTGCAACAGCCAATTGGCCGCGCAGAAATAGCTGGCGCTGGAGGCATCAGGTTCCACTTGAAACGAGCCGCCTTGCTTTGGAAAGGAATCCATGAGCTTGGACGTCATGTCGCGGTAATGCTCATGCTCGGAGCGTGGTTGCAGCAGCCCCAACTCCCAGCGGCCTATCCCCAGGCTCAGGAGAATTGCCGAAGCGAACTGCGAACTTTCCTCCTTGTCCACTGTGCAAGTGGCTCCGGGTTTCGGCCCGGTTCCGAAAATGTCGGCCGGCAAACGGTTGTTGGGTGACTCCACGCGGTAACCCAATTGGCGCAAGGCGTCGAACAAGCCGGCTTGAGGCCGTTGATGCATGCGGTCAGTGCCTTGCAGACGATAGACGCCCTGGCCAAGGCAGACGAGGGCGGCGAGGAACCGGGCGGCGGTCCCGGCGTTACCCACAAAGAGTTTCAAGGGGCGGTCGGCGGTCCCGGCTTTGGGAATTCTACCTCCCAGGCCGCGGACGAAAAGCGTGCGGTTGCCCGGCTCGCGGTCATCGGCATTGACGGCGATCTCGAAGCCAAGGCGTTGCAGGCTGTCAACCATAACCTCGGTGTCCTCGCTCCAAAGCGCGCCGCGCAGCGTGGTTTCCCCGTCCGCCAGCGCCGCCAGAATGAGGGCGCGATTGGTAATGCTCTTGGACCCCGGCACCGTGATCTCGGCCACGACCGGTTTTTCCAAAGGCACCATTTCGATCAGTTCAGGAATCGCCATTGGTCGGATGATAATTCATTCCAGGGACATTGAGGCCGAGTGGGCGCGCCAATGTTCGCGCCGCTGGCGGGCTTTGGCGAAGAATTCCTCGATGGCCGCGGCATCCTCGCGTTCCAAAGCGAGCTGGAATTCCTGCAAGTCCTCGATAAAGACGCCGAGCACGCGGCCCAGATTCTTGCGGTTGGCCAGGGCCACGTCGCGCCACATTTCCGGCGAACTGGCGGCGATGCGGGTGGTGTCGCGAAAACCGCTGGCGCAGACCAGCGCCTGTTGTTTGGGGTGAGCCGGGCTTAACACGTAATTGGCCAGTTCCGCGGCCACGACATGGGGCAGATGGCTGGAGCGGCTCACCAGATCGTCGTGCAATTCCGGCGTCATGCTCACGGGCCATCCGCCGAGGGCCTTCCAAAAATCCTGCACCGCCTCCACTGCGTGGGCGGGCGATTGCGGGGTGGGCGTGACCAGGCAGATGGCGTTGTGGAAGAGATCGGCGCGGGCGGCGGCCAGGCCGGTTTTTTCCGAGCCGGCCATGGGATGACTCCCGACAAAAGAGGCCTTGACCGCGCGCAGGAGCGGTTCGAGTTCCCGGGCCACCCCGGCTTTAACGCTGCCGACATCCGTCACCACCACGCCGGGTTTCAAAAAAGGCCGCATTTGCCGCGCCAGCTCGTTCATTTGGGAAAGCGGCGTGCAGAGGATCACCAGGTCGGCCCGCTCGACCGCCTCTTTCATATTTTGCGTGGCAAACTGGGCCACGCCCAGCCGCTGGCATTCGGCCACACTTTCCGGGCGGCGGACATAAGCATGCACTTTGGCGGACAATTGGCGTTGCCGGATGGCCAGCCCGAGGGAGCCGCCCAAAAGGCCGGCGCCAATGATACTGATCTGTTCCAAGTGCATCCCGCCATTAAAGAGCAAAGCGAGCCTTCGACAAAGCGAAAACTGCGTACTGCGTCCAATCAAAGAGGGGCAATGGCAGGGCGAGACTCCGTCGAGCCGAAACTCGATTTGCCGGGAAAAAGTCACGGCTCGACAGAGTCTCGCCCTACCAGCCGTCGCTGACGCATCACAAAATTGCGCGGGATCAGAAAGTGGCAGAGCCCCTCCAATGTGACAATGGTACGGCAACTGCTTGATTCAAGCTGCGACACGTTTTAACCGATAAGCAAATCAACCACAGAAGTGGCGGGCGGAGGAACGTAACCGTGGCCATTTCCGCCCCCAAAAGCGCATTTTTCGTGGTTTTGCAAGTCGTTGCTGACCAGCATGTTCGGAGCGAGTTACTTAGAAGCATGCGGGGCGAATTGGCTTGGCGATGTCCTGCAAGGGAAAGTCATGGATGCGGTGTTCGCAAAAACAAGAATTAGGAACCAAGATCAACGAATCAAGTGACCATATGAGCAGCCGCCTGACAGCGGGTTTGAAAAACTGGGGAGTGGGGGCGTGCCCTGGGGCGCCGGCATGTTTTCTGGATCATCTCCACTCCATGATCGGCACAAAATCCTTTCGCAATGCCAAATCGCACGCGGCAGAACATGGGCTGGTTTTGCTCGGAGTCATCTTCTTTGTGGCCGTGTCGGCCCCAGGTCTCCTGGCCCAGACAAATGCCCTTCCGGCAGGCGCTGTCAATGCACAACCTCCCGCCGGCGAACCTTCAACCCACATCACTGGATCGCCCGGGTTTGGTCTTCCCGGCGGCGCCCCTTCCAGCGCCATTATTGGATCGCCCAAGACTGGTCTTCCTGCCGGCGTCCCCTTCAGCGCCATCATGGGATCGCCCACGACTTGGCGCCCCGTCCGCTCCCCTGCGGGAGCCATGGTGGGAACACCATTCACCGATCTTCCTGGAGGAGCCGGGTCTCGAACAAACCTGCGATCTCCATTCGCCCGCCTCACAAAGCCGGCCAACCCTAAACCGGCTCCGGGCAAATCAAGCCCGACCAATCTCTTACAAAGCCCAATCCTGTTCTCGACCAACCATCCTGTGCCGCGAGCGATCAACCCTGTGCCGTCAACCAACAATGACGCGTTCAACAATGGGTTCCAACCCTGATGACTGAGGATGGATCCCAGATTGACACCGCGACCCTGGGATGGCTGGCGCATGGGGGCATTTCACATCTTTGGGTTTTCTTTCTTAATCGTAATCTTAATCTTGCTCTTAATCCAAAGGCAGGAGGGCGATGAGATTAAGATTAAGATTAGGAGCAAGATTAAGAGGGAAACCCAAAAACGTGAAATGCACCCCTGGCGCATAAATTGGAAGAAAATGGCGTGACAAGGATTTGGCGCGGGGTATATTGCACCACCTTTCGGTGACCCTATCGTCTAGTGGTTAGGACATCGCCCTTTCACGGCGGTAGCAGGGGTTCGACTCCCCTTAGGGTCGCCATCCTCACTATCATAGTACTGAGGTAAAACTTGGTGCCAGTGGCAACGTCCAGTGGCAACAAAGCTGTGGTAACCCAAGCTTTTCCAAGGTTGTCAGGACATGCCTGCCCTTCCCAAAAGAAATTGTCTTCGATTTCCGCCCCAAGCAGGTCCTTGCCGATGATTTTCCCGTCGGAATATGGCACGATCGATCCCCCAGTGGCGCCACCCCACGTCGTCGCCGCTACGCTGGGTCAAACGCCGAAAAAACGGCAGAACCTGGAGCAAGACTTGCAGCACAAAAGGCAAGCATAATGCGCAGGATGTGATTGACGGGGTGCGGGCATCGTGATTTAATATGCAAGTTGTGCCCATTGGCACCCAGGCTCCGCTTGCGGCGCGATGGCGGGTGGGCCGAAAACAAAGCCGATTGCAGGGGGGCGTGTGTTGCGCTGTTGCTTGTTGCTTGATGAGAGTCCTACACAGAATGCTTTTGTTGGCCGTGGTGGTGTGCGGTGCAAGCGGCACGGCGCAGGGCGCCAGCTTCACCTGGACCGGCGCCGTTTCGAGCGACTGGTTCAATACCAACAATTGGACTCCTCAGGGCGTTCCCGGAGGCTCAGACACGGCGGTTATCACCAGCGGCGCCCCGGTAGTCGGAAGCGCCACCAACGTCGGGACCATGAACTTGAGCGGGGGAACCGTGAACGCCTCCGCCGGCCTGATCGTTTCCAACGCATTCAACTGGACGGGTGGCATGGTGGCGGGCGTGTTGACGATCAGCACTAACGCCACGCTCGATTTGAACCGCCCCGGCAACATCCTAGACCTGCCGGGCGCAACGCTCATCAACAACGGCACGGCCGTGTGGAACGGAGGCCAGATCCGGGGCAATGGAGGAACGATCATCACCAACAACGGCTTCTGGCTGGCGCAAACGGATGATCAGATGAATAACGCCTACGGCGGAACGCCCAATTTTTACAACAACGGCGTCTTCACCAAATCGCCCGCCACCGGGACAACGGCTTTTTACGGCGTCGCGTTCAACAATACCGGCACGGTCAATGTGGAAAGCGGCGCTTTGAATTTGAGTGGCGGGGGCATATTCGACGGCAGTTTTCAGGCCGCCACGGGCACGGCGCTCAGTTTTTCAGGAGGCGGCTATTTTGACGGGACGAACACGGCGGCGGCGGGGGGCAACATTTATTTGAGCGGCGGTTCGTTCACCTACGGCCCGGATGTCGTTTTCACTGGCGCGGGCAACAGTTCGATGACGGGCGGCAGCCTGACGCTGACCAACAACCCCATTCCCAATGTGGCGATCAATGGCGGCACGATCACGCTGGGGCCGAATTTCCAGGGGGGCAGCATCACCAACCTGACCATGTTTGGAGGCACGCTGTCCGGGACTTACACCGTGACCGGAGCCTTTAATTTCAGCGGGAGCGTGAGCGGCGGGTTGACGATTGAGGCGGGGGCCAGTTGCTACGTGACCAATTTTTACATGAGCGGCGGGTTTTTGACGGTTGCTCCGAACGGGGTCTTGAATCTGGTCAGCTCAAACCTCAAGGATTTCCCCAACTCGGCCTTCGTCAACAATGGCACGGTGATGTGGAACGGAGGCTCGATCCGGGGCAATGGAGGAACGATTTTCACCAACAACGGCTCCTGGCTGGCATTGACGGATGATCAGGCAAATAACAATTATGGCGGAACGCCCAATTTTTACAACAACGGTGTGTTCACCAAATCGCCCACCACCGGCACGACGGCTTTCTACGGCGTCGCGTTCAACAACACGGCCACGGTCAATGTGGAAAGCGGCACTTTGAATTTGGGCGGCGGGGGCATATTCGACGGGAACTTTCAGGCTGCCGCGGGCACGGCGCTGAGTTTTTCAGCAGGCGGTTATTTTGACGGGACGAACACGGCGGCGGCGGGGGGCAACCTCTATTTGAGCGGCGGTTCGTTCACCTACGGCCCGGATGTCAGTTTCAATGGCGCCGGACAGTCCATGTTCAACGGCGGCACTTTGACTCTGACTTACGATATGGTTCCCAACCTGCCTTTGGACGGGGGCACCGTCGTGCTGGCGCCCACGTTCCAAGGCGGTTCCATCACCAATTTGACACTCAACGGCAGCGCCTTGTCGGGCGCCTACACCGTGACCGGAACGTTGAACTGGCTGGCTGGCACTCTGGCGGGCGCGCTGAACATTGCGGGCAGCGGCACTTTGAACCTAAGCGGCTCTATTGACGTGGTTCAATATGCCGCCCTGACCAACGCCGGGCACATTCTTTGGAACGGCTCGGCAAATTGGGGCTTGCGCAACGACAACGGAGCCACGCACGGCTCCATCAACAATTTGGCCGGGGGCGTCATTGACGTGCAGTGCAGCCAAAGCATGCCTTATTATTACGGCGACGAGTTTGTCATCAATGCGGGCCTGTTCCGCAAGTCCTTGAGCGCGGGCGTTACCAGCGTCAGCGTCACCTTCACCAACACCGGAACCGTAAGCGCCCTGAGCGGCACGATTGATTTCGGCTACGGCAGTTTCGGGGGTAGCATTGCCGCGGCCAACGGCACGGCCATCAATTTGGGCAATGGGGGCGTGCTCGTCGGGTCGTTCACTGCCGGCTATGGGGCCAACATCAGCCTGACTGGCGGCACCTTCACCCAAGTTCCTCCATTCTCCCTCGGCGGCCCGGGGAACTATGCGATGACCGGAGGCACGCTGACTCTCATCAGCAACCCCATCCCCAATCTGCAAATGAGCGGCGGCACGATTGCCTTGAGCACCAACTTCCAGGGCGGCATCATCACCAACCTCACCCTCAACGGCCCGAGCCTGGCCGGGAGCAACGTCGTTTCTGGAACCCTGACCATCAACGGCAGCATCACCGGCCCGTTGACGGTGTT
>Ga0326728_10005375_pt1 | contig 36098 bp, 35 predicted proteins | sample MB3enrmetagenome_FD_207602 | JGI IMG/M metagenome (GOLD analysis project Ga0326728, IMG submission 207602) | Lab enriched peat soil microbial communities from McLean, Ithaca, NY, United States - MB31MN | ecosystem: Environmental > Terrestrial > Soil > Wetlands > Peat | place: USA: New York...
AGCACGCTGTTCAGCATAAGTCTGAGGATAACCAACGGAATAGTGCCAACGTTCATGACACGACCCCCTGAGACTCCTCCGCCGAGCTTCGCAGTGCCAACCTCTTCGGCTGGCGCTGCGAATCCCTACCGGTCCATGAGATACGTCTCTTTCGGAAGCCTCCTGCTTACGCGGTTGCCCTAGTTCTTGGGCGGCGTGGGAGCATCAATCTTCTTGTTACCCAGGTCTGTATACCTGGGCAGATACTGGTAGGTCCTGTCGAAGGGCCAGAAGCCGAAATACCAGAGAATGCCTCCTACCGCGGCCACGGGAACGACAAGCTGCAACATGTGGATAAACCTCCTTGCTTGGTGGGCAGGGTATCATGAGCGATGCAGTCACCACCGCACGGGCAAGCTGCTTGGCCTGCCCCCGGCCGGCTTCGGGAAAGCATTACTTCTGCACTGCGTCTTTGATGCCGCCGACGGCATTCTGGACCTTGCCTTCGACTTTCTCACTCTCGCCGTCGGCGACCAGCTTTGCGTCGCCCAGAACCTTTCCCGCGGCTTCCTTGATGTCCCCCTCGACCTGTTTGGCCGAACCGGCGATCCGATCTTTGTCAATCATGTCATGTCTCTCCGTTTGTTGGCGCCCCTGATCCGGCCGTCGCCGGCCGGTGGGCAGGATGGACCAGCGGGTGTCAACCGGCCACGATGGGATCCCGGCGTGTTTCAGCTCACGGACGGTTCCGGCGATACCCGTAATAGCCCCCGCCTCCGAGAAGCAGGAACAGTACAAGAACAACCAGAATGGTTGACATAATTCCCTCCGGAATACACATCAGGGCGATTGCCCTCTTGCGTATATGAATTCGCAACGGCTCTGCCGCCAGCCTCGGAATCTACCTACATGAATGGGCCACTGTGTGCCGTTTGCGCGCTGGTTTGTTTCACGTAGGTAGATTCCGAGGGTATTGTAGCGTCTCGGATCGATGCAGCCTCTTTCCCTGACATCATAATAATAAACACAGCCGGGGTACCCTTATGCTGATGCAATTGACGACCGCTCGATTTCTCGCCTCGGCAGCTATGCGCCCACGCGTATTGATTGGCGATGACGAAAATCTGATCTGCGAACTGCTCGGCTTGGTCCTCGAAGAGGACTACGAGGTTGTCTGCGCGCGCACGAGCAATGAGGCCCTGCAGTTGCTCGCCGAGCAAAGTATCGACGTTATGCTGCTCGACCATCACTTGCCTCCCGGCGGCGCTGTTGCGGTTGCGAGGCGGGCCGATGAAATCGGCGTCCCCATGGTCTGGATGACCGGCGACCACGCCGCAGCCGAGACTAAATCTCGCCCGGTTCTGTTAAAGCCATTCCACATCGACCGGGTGTCGGCGGTGCTGACCGAGGTTCGAAAATCTTCGCACTTGCTTATCAAGCCGCGCAATCAGCCTGGTCGCCTGCCCTCCAGCGATTCGGCTCTCGGTGGCGCATCTTTCGCCTAAAAGGGGATCGAAATTGGCCTCACAGGAATTCGAAGCGAATCTGGTGGCTATTCTACCCAAAATGCGGGCTTGGGCGGCCGGGCTGACACGCAATCGTTCTGAGGTTGATGATCTGGTCCAGGAAACAGCGCTGAAGGCGCTGGCAGCCTGCTACCAATTTTTGTCCGGCACCAACTTCATGGCTTGGGTCCACCGCATCATGGTGAACCAATTCATCAGCGGCAAGCGAAAGCAACGGCTTTTTACCGACTTACTGCCGGAGCAATCCGTTTCCGCGACACATCTTGACCAGATCGAATTGCGCGAGTTGGCGCGAGCCATAGATCGTCTTCCTCGGGCGCAGAGGATTGCGCTTTCCGCCAAAGTGCTGGCCGAAAAGTCCTATGACGAACTTGCCGTCGAAACTGGCTGTCCTGCTGGAACGCTGAAGAGCCGCGTTCATCGTGCCCGGGCTCAACTCCGGCTCAGCCCTTGGCCAGCCGAAGGACGACGAGGCAAGGTCACCGAAGCAATTGCCCCGCTCAATGTCCGTCTGGCCTTCTTGGACGCAAGTCGTAGCGAAGCTTGCAGCACGGAGGGGGCTGCAACTCGACAATCTTCATGACGAGCGTGTGGTCGGCCCTGCTTGTCAACGTTGTCATCGGCTTTCTGATCCGGTGGGTGGGTCAACGAGGACAAGCGGCCGGATAACCGGGTAACGCCCTGATATGGTCATTGGCGGAATGAGACAGACAACAATCGCGCGGCCGAATGAACGGATGCCGCTTCTCACGGCGCACCGCAATCGCAAAATGGCGGCGTCCGTGCCGGCTTATGTTCGGGGCAGCACGAACCGGTTTTATGAATGGCTGGAGGCCTCCGACCGCGCGGCGCTGCCGGAGGGGCCGCCGGTCTGGATCTGCGGCGACTGCCACGTTGGAAACCTTGGTCCCGTCGGCAGTGCGGACGGCTCGATCGCGATTGAGGTGCGCGACTTTGACCAGACGGTCATTGGCAATCCGGCGCACGACCTCATTCGTCTCGGACTGTCGCTCGCGATGGCGGCACGCGGCTCCGCTCTTCCCGGCATCATCACAGCCCGGATGCTGGAATGCATGGTGAACGACTATGAATCGGCTTTCGCTCCGGAGGCGCGCGGCGAGACCGTGGACCGCGGCAGCGACATGCCGGAGACGGTCAGGCTGGCGATGCGCCGGGCTGCCGGGCGATCCTGGAAGCATCTCGCGGATGAACGGATCGAAGGGAACGAGCCCCTGATCCCCCTCGGCAAGCGCTTCTGGCCGCTGACGTCCGAAGAGCGCGCCGCCGTCGAAGGCCTCTTTGCCGAGGAAGCCATGCGCAAGCTCGCGACCTCGCTGCGCTCGCGCGCGGACGATGCCGAGGTGCGGGTGCTGGACGCCGCCTATTGGCGAAAAGGCTGCAGTTCGCTGGGGCGCCTGCGCCTGGCTGTGCTGCTCGCGGCCGGTCGCGGCAAGGACGAGCGTCACTGCCTGATGGATGTGAAGGAAGCCGCCGCCGCGGCTGCCCCCCGCAACGAAACCGCCGAAATGCCGGCCGACAACGCCGAACGGGTGGTCGCCGGCGCGCGTCACATGTCGCCGTTTCTCGGCGGCCGCATGCGCGCGGGGCGGATCCTGGAGAAGGCGGTCTTCATCCGCGAATTGCTGCCGCAGGATCTGAAGCTCGAGATCGAAACATTGTCCCGCGAGGAAGCCGTTGATGTGGCGGAATTCCTCGCCCGGGTCGTCGGCCGCGGGCATGCGCGACAAATGGCGCGGGGGAAATGCCGCCAATGGCTGGCCGAACTGCGCCGGAATCGCAGCAAGTCCCTGGATGCGCCGTCGTGGCTTTGGAACAGCGTGGTCGATCTCGTGGCGGCGCATGAAGCCGCCTATCTCAACCCTTGCCGCCGCTACGCGATCGTCGATAACCCCTGATCCGCTGCCGATTGGTTAGCCGCCTAATCTGACCGCCTATGAATCCAAGAATATCGCGCGCCGGAATCGCCTATTCGCGCTTTTGGGCAGATTGATCACCGAGGTTGCATACGGACTCAGTCAACTCAGCGAAACGACGATAACCCATTGCCACCGGAAGCCCCGGAACATTGCCGGTTGATCCAACTCAACGACCACTTCGGGTGCGTGCTGTAACGTGCGATAGGCAGGAACCACTGCCACGTAAGCTTCGACAATCTGACACGGAGCGAGACGATGTTCGATGCAAAGCAATTGCTCAACGAGCTGCTGGGCGCACAAGGTGCGCAGACCGCTGGCGACGTAGCCAATCGGGCTGGTGCCGCGGTGTCAGGCGCATGGTCGCAGGCCCAGAGCCAGTTGCAGGGCACAGAGGCAGGCGCGGCGCTGGATCAGGCGAAGCAGTTCGCCAGCCAAAACAAGCTGGCAACCGGGGCAGCGCTGGGCGGTTTGGCCGCGCTGCTGTTCGGCACGCGGAGCGGACGGTCGATCGCCGGCGGTGCCGTGGGGGCAGGGGCGCTCGCCGGGCTTGGCGGACTGGCCTACAAGGCGTTCACGAACTACCAGCAGGGCAAGCCGCTCACCGCCGGCGTGCCTGGCCTCGACGGATTGACTGCGGCTCCCGCGGATTCGGCCTTCCATCAGGATGCCCACACGTCTGAAACCGCGATCCTGTTGATACGCGCCATGATCGCGACCGCGGCCGCCGACGGCGTGGTGGACGACGCCGAACGCACCCGCATCGTCGGTCAGATGCACGCCGCCGGCATGGACGCAGACGCAGCCCGGTTCCTCGACGAAGAAATCAAGCACCCCGCCGGCATTTCCGACCTTGCGGCTGGCGCCGGCGGATCCCCGGAGCTCGGAGCGCAGATTTACGCGGCGGCCGTGCTGTCAGCCGGCGATACCTCGCCGGCGGAAACGGCCTTCCTCGCCAAACTCGCCAGTGCCCTGAATCTGGATCCCGGCTTAGTCGCTAATCTCAGGGCCGCTGCGGCGCCCGCGACCTGAACGGCGGTCGCCGCGGCGCAGCCGAACCGGGATGCCGCTTGCGGGCCTCAGTTAGCGAATCAGCCATGCTGACCCCGATTGCACGGTTTAACACGTGATAACAGCCCTTCCCGCGTGTTATTTTTTCAGCCGATTCGTGTCGACCGCCATCGCTGTCAGGGGGACCTTAGCCTGTTTCGCGGCCCGGCCGCTGCGGAGAAAAGCCCTTTACCTGTTTCGGCCGGAAAGGTGTTAGGGTCTCGCCGGTCGCCGCTGTCCGGCAGGAGCACCAAGGTGTGCGGGCCGACCGACCCCTGTCGCCATGCCCTCAACGTTTATGCGAACTTTCGAAAGGTAATAGGGGCAAAAAAGCGGGCCAGCCCGCATTTTTCGCTTGCCCCGGCTCGAATCGCTCAGATTCTGTGCGGATGTGCCGCCGCCACCCGCCCTCTCCGATCTGAGCCGTGCAGAGCTTGAGGCTCTGCTGGTCGAACTGTTCGGCAAAGTTGCCGGCCTGGAAAAGGTTCTTGCCGAGCAGCGCGAGGAGATCGCCCGTCTGAAAGGCCTTAAAGGCCGCCCCACCATCAAACCGAGCGGCATGGACAAGGGGACGGATCCCGCCAAGGCCGCCCGACAGGAGAAGCCGCAGCGGCGCGGCAAGGTGACGCCCCGGGTCATCATTGAAGACCGGGTGGTGAAAGCCGCGGCCGTGCCGGAAGGCTCGCGCTTCAAGGGCCACGAACCGTTTCTGGTGCAGGATCTGATAATCTCGGCCAGTGCCACCTGCTACCGGCGCGAACGCTGGGTCACGCCGGACGGACGCACCGTCCTGGCCCCTTTGCCGGAGGGGATTGACTGCCATTTCGGCCCCGAACTCCGCCGCTTCGTGCTGATGCAATACCATCAGGGGCAGTCGACCCTGCCGCGGTTGACGGCGCTGCTGCGGTCGGTGGGGGTGTCGATCTCGAAACGCCAGGTGCAACGCCTGCTGACCGACAAACAGGACGGCTTCGTCAGCGAAGCCCGCGACGTTCTGCGCGCCGGGCTGGAGACGTCGGCCTATGTGTCGGTTGACGACACCGGCGCCCGCCATAAGGCCACGAACGGGTTTTGCACGCAGATCGGCAATGACTGGTTCACCTGGTTCGGCACGACGGCATCGAAGAGCCGGCTGAACTTCCTCGATCTGCTGCGCGCCGGGCATAGCGATTACGTGCTCAACGACGCGGCCTACGGCTACATGCGCAAGCACGCCATGTCCGCGCCGCTGATCGCCCGACTGATGGCCGAACCGCAGACGGACTTCGCGGATGAGGCCGGATGGCTGGCGCATCTCGAGCGGCTTGGCTTCACCGCGTTGGATGTGACGCCCAATCCGGTCCGGGTCGCCGCGTTGGCCGCGGAAACGTTCCAGGTAGGTGCCGACGCCGCACGCGCCGAGCGGGCAGCTTCAATGAGGCCGCGGCCGTTGGGCCGCGGAAACGCAACAGAAAGCCGAAGCGATCCGCCCGCTGATCGGGCTTCAATGAGGCCGCGGCCGTTGGGCCGCGGAAACCTCGATGCGATTGTGGCCAAGTTGACCGCGGTCCTGCCGCTTCAATGAGGCCGCGGCCGTTGGGCCGCGGAAACTTTCGAGCTGCGTTACGGTCCAGGCGTGCCCGTTTCACGCTTCAATGAGGCCGCGGCCGTTGGGCCGCGGAAACAGGCCAGCCCAGAGTAGCCTGCGCTGCGGTGCTTGCGGCTTCAATGAGGCCGCGGCCGTTGGGCCGCGGAAACCTGAGCGGCCCTGATCTGTAGAGACTGGATGCGGGCCGTGCTTCAATGAGGCCGCGGCCGTTGGGCCGCGGAAACGCCGATCCGTTCGAACTGCTGGTGCGCCTGCGCTACCGGCTTCAATGAGGCCGCGGCCGTTGGGCCGCGGAAACACTGGACCTTGCCGCTCCCGTCGATCTTCGAGCGCAAGCTTCAATGAGGCCGCGGCCGTTGGGCCGCGGAAACTCGGCGGTGGTTTCTTCGCGGTATCGGACGTGCGCGTGCTTCAATGAGGCCGCGGCCGTTGGGCCGCGGAAACGCCCAGTTCGTCGGTTCTGAGAGCTTGGCCACGGGCCGCTTCAATGAGGCCGCGGCCGTTGGGCCGCGGAAACAAACCGAAGGACGGCGAACCGGCCGGCGTCGGCGAGCTTCAATGAGGCCGCGGCCGTTGGGCCGCGGAAACCAAGGACACGTTCGCGATCGAAGCCGTCATCGGCATGGTGCTTCAATGAGGCCGCGGCCGTTGGGCCGCGGAAACCCACCTCGCCCATGTCGTACATGCGCTGGAGGATTGTCGCTTCAATGAGGCCGCGGCCGTTGGGCCGCGGAAACCCAGCAACAAGGTAGGCAAGGTGCTGAAGGCTAAGACGCTTCAATGAGGCCGCGGCCGTTGGGCCGCGGAAACTGCCGTCACGGCCACCATCGGCACCGTCCAGTCCGGGCTTCAATGAGGCCGCGGCCGTTGGGCCGCGGAAACGGCCGGTGTGCCCCAATCCGTTCGCGGCCGAGGAACGCTTCAATGAGGCCGCGGCCGTTGGGCCGCGGAAACAAGCGCAAGGGACCGGTCTGGACGTTCGGCAATCCGCTTCAATGAGGCCGCGGCCGTTGGGCCGTGGAAACATTTCAGTGACAGGAACGGCGTTCCATGTTCATTACAGCTTCAATGAGGCCGCGGCCGTTGGGCCGCGGAAACACGACATGGGACCAGAAAGAACATCCGTCTGCCAGTTCTCGCTTCAATGAGGCCGCGGCCGTTGGGCCGCGGAAACTCGAGTTTCCAATTGAAAATGACCCACGGCATGCGATGGCTTCAATGAGGCCGCGGCCGTTGGGCCGCGGAAACCGGTGCTCATGCGCGCCAACTTGGCGGGCGCCAATCTCTCGGCTTCAATGAGGCCGCGGCCGTTGGGCCGCGGAAACGCAATGTATGACCGGCAGACGCAGTTCGTGCGCGCGAGCTTCAATGAGGCCGCGGCCGTTGGGCCGCGGAAACACGGTGGCGGCGGCGGATGACAAGACGCCGGAGTATCGCTTCAATGAGGCCGCGGCCGTTGGGCCGCGGAAACCGCCCGCGATCCACCACGGATGCGCTTCGATGCGCGGCTTCAATGAGGCCGCGGCCGTTGGGCCGCGGAAACCCCGGAACAAGATCGCCGGTATCGTGGACGCAGTTGACGCTTCAATGAGGCCGCGGCCGTTGGGCCGCGGAAACGGGCAGCATGGCGAACGTCAAGCCGCAGCGCATCGCGCTTCAATGAGGCCGCGGCCGTTGGGCCGCGGAAACCGGGCGGCCGGGTTCGCCACCCAGCGCGTGCCGCTGCTTCAATGAGGCCGCGGCCGTTGGGCCGCGGAAACAGAGATGAAGGTATCCTCTGTCTCAACCCACTCAGCGCTTCAATGAGGCCGCGGCCGTTGGGCCGCGGAAACGCATCAACCTCGGACCGTAGATCACCGCGGCCGCCATGCTTCAATGAGGCCGCGGCCGTTGGGCCGCGGAAACTCCGCCAGTTTGGTTGACCTGGCCGTTTCCAGGGTGAACCGCTTCAATGAGGCCGCGGCCGTTGGGCCGCGGAAACCATGATCCGCGAGTCGCCGATGATCAGCCAATGATTTCCGCTTCAATGAGGCCGCGGCCGTTGGGCCGCGGAAACCTGCGCAGCGTGGCGCAACCCCCTGTCGCGCGCGTCTGCTTCAATGAGGCCGCGGCCGTTGGGCCGCGGAAACGCCTGCGCCGCCGCGAAGGGCGACCCCGCGGACGAGCTTCAATGAGGCCGCGGCCGTTGGGCCGCGGAAACGAACCCCGGTCCGACACCCGAATCGGCGACTGGATCGGCTTCAATGAGGCCGCGGCCGTTGGGCCGCGGAAACGACAGTATGGCTTTCTATCTGGAGCGCATGGAGGGGCGGCTTCAATGAGGCCGCGGCCGTTGGGCCGCGGAAACCTTGGCTGTGCAAGGCCATCGTGCGCCAGTCCGAATTTGGCTTCAATGAGGCCGCGGCCGTTGGGCCGCGGAAACGACCTGATAGCCGAGTCCTCGGCTCGACCGAACCCGCGCGCTTCAATGAGGCCGCGGCCGTTGGGCCGCGGAAACGCCGCGTGTCCAACTGGCCGTGGCCTTCCTTGTGGTGGCTTCAATGAGGCCGCGGCCGTTGGGCCGCGGAAACCTCGGCTTCGCGGTCGCGGTCCATGGTGCAAAACCCTTGGTGCTTCAATGAGGCCGCGGCCGTTGGGCCGCGGAAACATCACGCAAGACCCGCAAGCCATGGCTGCGATCAATCTGCTTCAATGAGGCCGCGGCCGTTGGGCCGCGGAAACCCACAAGACGATGCCCGTCAAAAGACCCAACCAAACGCTTCAATGAGGCCGCGGCCGTTGGGCCGCGGAAACGGTCGGGATCTGTCTCAACCCCCCTCCCGGATGGCTCCGCTTCAATGAGGCCGCGGCCGTTGGGCCGCGGAAACCATGGGGGGAGGAAATGGAGGGCCATCGGATTTCTCGCTTCAATGAGGCCGCGGCCGTTGGGCCGCGGAAACACTGCGCTGTCCGTGCAGATCAGCCCCGTGATCCCGCTTCAATGAGGCCGCGGCCGTTGGGCCGCGGAAACTGCCGTGCGATAACCGAAGTCCCCGCCGTGACGGCAACGCCGATTTTCGAACACCTGCTGACGCAACGCAAGCCGTTTCGGCATCCGACGGGCAAAACCCTGATTCACATGTCAAAGACCAATAGATATCAAGACCTTGCCCGATTCGAGCGACCCCCGGCGAATCCACGCCGCCGCGCCCCTCGAATCGCCCCGGCGGCCTGCCGCATGGCACCTTATATCACAATCGCCCGCCGTTCGAGTGGGGCGAACGACTTGCCCAGGCTGGTTATGCCAACCTTGGCCGAATCCGCTGGCCCGACATCCAGCAGCAGAACATGGTCCTCGCCGGCCTTGATCAGGCCGCGCAGCGCCGCCTCCATCTCCTTGGCCCGGCGCGGCGACAGCCGGCACTGGAACACCGACAACTGCAGCCACTCGCCGTAGCCGTTCATCGCCTTGAACACCCGCCGCCACCGCCGCCGATCGGTGATGTCATAGGCCACGATCACCAGACGCTCGTCGCCGGCCATGCCGGTCAGCGCGGCAGGTGGTGGGGATAGGCGGGCAACTCGCCCAGCAGGAAGCGCGACAGCAGCCGCGCCTGCACCAGCAGCAGCCGGCGCATGCTCAACCGGTAGCCGAACAGCGGATGCGTCACCTCCTGCGCCAGCCGCCGCTCGAACGCCTCGATGAAGCGCCGCCGCCCGGCCGGGGTCAGCGCCGTGCCGGTCACCGCCGAGACGAAATCGCCTGCGCCGATTTCGCCCGTGTTGACCACCGACAGCACGACCGAATCGACGATGATCGGCCGGAACGGCTCCATCACGTCCAGCGCCAGCGATGGCCGCCCGTAACGCGCCGCGTGATACAGCCCGCGCCAGGGGTCCAGGCCGATCGAGGCCAGCGCCACGGTCAGATGCCGCGCCAGCATCGCATAGCCCAGCGACAGCATGGCGTTCACCGGATCCTGCGGCGGCCGGCGGTTGCGCGCGTCGAACCGGAACGCCGCCAGCGCGGCACCCGCCGCCTCCGGACCGGCATGCGCCGGCGGACGCAGCAGCGCCGCGAAGGCGCGGAAATACACCGCCGCCGCGTCGCCCTCGATCCCCAGCAGCGTCTGCGCCGAGGCCGCCCGCGCCGCCTCCCGCCGCGCCGCCATCAGATGCGCCAGCGCCGCTTCGCTGTCCGGCGCGGCGCCGGCGTTCCGCCGCAGAATCGTCCGCTGATTCATGATCTTCGCCGCCACCAGCTCGCGCGCGAACCGCAGGCAGGCGGCGTCGTCGAAGCTGACCCGGTACTGCGCGGTGCGCAAATCGACGTTGCGGTGGCCGAGGCCGTGCGCGATGCCGCGGAACCAGCCGCCGTGCGACAGGAACGTCACCGGGATATCCCGCTCCAGCAGCGCAGTCAGCGCCGGGGTGGTGATGTTGACGTTGCCGAACAGCACCAGGTCGGAGATTTCGTTCAGCCGCGCCACCGTCTCGCCGGCCTCCTCGTCGGCGATGCGCAGCGTGTCGCCTTCCTTGTTGATGCGGGCGCGCTGCGACTGCACGATCAGCGGCGCGGTCTCCTCGGCCGGCACGGCTATCGGCCGCGGCGCCAGCGCGGAGCCGGTCAAGGCGGCGGTCTCGTCCGGCAGGCAGATGGCGACCAGGGCGCAGCGCGGGCATTTCGGGCTGTCCGCCAGCGGCGGCGGCAGGTGGCCCTGCGCGACCAGCAGGCGCAGCCCGCTCACCGCCGCCAGCGCCGCGGCGCGCAGCGCCTCGTCGAGCACGATGCGCACCCGCTCGCGGCTTTCGGCGTACCAGATAGCGCCCTCGGGGACGCGGTAGCCGTGCTCCTCCAGCAGCAGCGCCTGCAGGCAGACCTGGATGCGTTCCGGCTCATAGGCGCCCTGCGCGAGGTGCGGGCGTTTGCCGCGCTTGTAGTCGAGCGGAATGACGGCGGCGTCGGCGGCCTCGGCGATGTCGATCTTGGCGATGACGCCGAGGGCGGTGGACGACAGGGTCAGCGCGCGGCTGCTGAGCGCGGCCGCGTCGGCCTCCAGCGCGTCGGGCGCGGGCAGCGGCGCCGAGGGCGCGTCGGCGCGCCGGTGCACGAGGCGGCCGTCGACGGTGTCGGCGCTGTCGGCCCATTCCGCCTGCGTCCACATCAGCCAGGCAAGGCGGGGGCAGTAGACAAACTCGTTGACCATCCGCGCCGGCATCGGCGGCACGTCCGCGGCCAGCGGCGGGGCGGGGAGGTGGAGGTTGAGCTGAGCCGACTCCCCCGGCCCGGTCACGGCTCGCTCCGCACCGGCGGGAGGCGCCGGACTGACCGGGCGGATTTTGCGTCCGCGCTATTACGCAGCCATCCCAGGTTCTTCTTCAATGAGACCGCGCGGTCAGCCGGCAGGTGACAAACTAACCATTCGGGCCATCCAAAGCAAGCCTTCAGAACATGGGATGGGTACGGGAAGGGGAACTCTTCGCTTGAAACGCCGATGCGAATCGGATAGTCTCTATTTGCCAACGTAAAAGCCGGGCATCCAGCAAGATGCCCGGCTCCAACCTCCAATCCAGCGGCTTGGGCCGGGGGATTTGAGACGCTCACAACGTCGTCATAGCAATCCCCGGGTCGTTGGCAAGCCGTTTGTTCATAGACCCCGCGAGAGGGGTGAAAGGACCTCCGACCGATGAAGACCCAAGAACCCGGCGAGCACGACGCCAGAGTCGTTGGCACACTACCGGGGCCCGGGCGCCTGCCGCGGCCTTCCGGAAAGCCGAACGGCGCGCCGAGGCGGTCCCGACCGACATCCGTCCCGCTCACCGAGGCGGACGCGATCGAGATCTGGAAACGCCGGCGGTTGGGCGAGGCGATCCACAGCATTGCCGCGGGGTTCCGCGTCAATCCGGGTCGTGTCGCCGAAGTGTTGAATGGCACCCGCTTCCCCGAAGCGGAAAGGCTGTCGCTGATCTGACCGGACCGGCGCCGGCAGGAAGCATTTCGTGCCGGCGCCATCTGTCACGCCACTCGCTCGGCGCGTTCAATATTGAAGAACTTGCCCACCGAAATTCGCCGCGCGCGGTAGAGCTGCGTCACGCCCAGCGCGCGCATTTTTTCGGTGATCGCCGTCGCGCCCTGGACGCTCGGATGCGCCAGCAACCCGCAAATCCCGGCCAGCCGTGCCGCTGCCGTCCACACGGGCCAGCCGACCTCGATCGCGCCGTCCGACCCATACCGGGTCCCGGCATTCAGGAACCGCATTTCCGAGTGCCGCCGGATCGGCACGCCGGGCAGACAGGAGAGTCCGATCGTGGCGAGACGGTTTGCGCCGTGCTGCATCCCCCCGGGATCACCGGACGGATCGGCCGCCCGCAGCGCGTAACGCCGATCCTCGACCGGGTCCCAGCGAAACCCGTCCGTCAGCTCCTCGCGTGTCCAGGGCTGGAACATGGTCCTGGCGATCAGCGCCGGGTCGTTCAAATCCGGCGCCTTTTTCCGGGTCGCCAGACGCGACGGCAGCCGCCCCCGCGGCACGTCGCCCAGGCGTGACAGGAAATGCTGATGCCCCTGACCAAACAGGAAGCAGAAGGGGGTCGGCCGGACCGTCCCGTCCTCTCGCAGCGCTCCGTCGCTCATGAGCGCGTCCAGCACCTCCGCATTCATTCCTTCCGGAGGGTCGCGCAGCAGTTGAACGGCCTCGCTCCGCGGGTAGTTCAGGTCGTTGCGGTCGAAGCGATAGCCGGCGGCGAGCGCGAGTATCCCCTCATTCGCCGCAGCCGCCACGGCGTCCTCTCCCACCGCCTCACGCAGCACCAGCACCGGACGCAACGGCTGCCGCGCCACATCCCAATAAGCACGCGGCGCCCAGGCCGGCCGAGCGGTCTCCAGCGCGCGCAGCAATCCCAGCAGCGCCAGAAATGCCAGCAGATTGTCCGGTTCCAACCCCACCAGCCGATGCTCGCTCATGCATCTCCCTCCGAGGCGCGGTGATCGGCCAGCCGCAGCAGCGCCTCGCAGTAGGCCAGGCCCCAGGCGCCGTAGCGGGCCCGCAATGTGGCGAACAGGCCGGCCCAGTCCAGGCCGTTCCAGTCAAAGTCCAACCGGTTCGGGCCCGCGCCGGCCGCCAGCGTCCGCCCCAGAAGATCCCGGGCACCATCGTCCCAGGGATCGTCGTGCAGAAAAAACGGCCGTCCCTGCCCGTGATGCGATCCGATCAGGAACAGCGCCAGGTCGGCGTCGAACCCGGGATCGCCAGCATCGCGCAGCAGTGCCGCGGCGTGGCGCACCGACAGCACCTCGTGCCGCCACAACGCCGGCACCCCCGCGCGCGCCCGCGCCTCCATTTCGGCCGCGGCACCACGCCAGTGTCCGCTTTTCGCCAGCGGAGCCACCACTGTCCCGCCGATCCAGGCCTGGAACCGGTCGTCGGCCTTGCCGTCATCGTGGTGCTCGGCGGCGAACCGCACCGCGCCGCGCACGCGCTCCGGCAAGCCGAGCGGCCGCATCAGCCGCTCCGCCGTTGCGGCAACCGCGGCCTGATGCTCCGTCAGCGGCACCGCACGGTCGGCGGCGGTCGAGCCGCGGTCATCGGCGGTCGCCGCCACGCCGGACAGCGCGCCGCCGACACGCCCGCCCGCCCCGGCTTTATCCGGACGCGCCCGCCCCACGCGGACCACGACGCCGATTGGCTCGCCATCCGGCGCTTCGCCATAGGGGTAGGACCGCTCCAGCGCAGCATCGCGGGCCGCGATCAGCCGCCACAGCTTTGCGACCGCATCGGGCATACGGACGATGCTGCCATCCGTTCCCGTCAGCGGGACCTCCACAGGCAGCTTGCGGGTCCGCACCGCAGCCAGCAGGGCCGGCCAGGCGGTGGCCCAAGGGGTGACGTCCTCTTGCTCCGGTGCCGGCAAGGGCGCCCTGGCAGCGGCGGTCCGCTCGCAGCCGGCCTGCGCCCGCCACAAGGCCGGGTGCAGCCGCAGGATCAGTTCGCGCCCGTGCCAGGGTTCTGCCGCAATATCGGCGACATCCGCCGCCGCAGCCTGCGTGGCCGGATTCCAGCCGTAGAGGTCGCAGCCGCCAGCCTCCGCCGGCAGCACCAGCAAGTCGCCCGGCGCCACCTGCGACGCGTTGATCCAGGTGGTTTCGGCCGCACCGGCGCCCCGCCAGCGGAACGCGCGCCCGCCTTGGCGGTCGGAGCCGCCGGGATCCGGGGCGCCCTCGATGTCAGCGACCTCCGCCGCGCCGGCCGCGCCGGTGAGCCAGCGCTTCGCCGCCCATATGGGCACCTGAAGCGCCTCGCCCGGCAAGAAGGGCGGCCGGGCGTCGATGATCGCCTCGGCGACCGACCTTTGGGCGTCCGCAGGCATGTCGGCGCGCCAGACGGGCATGTCGGCGCGCCAGATCAGGCTCACTTCGGTGTCGCTGTCCACCCGCCCATGCAGAAACAGCGGCAGATAAGGATCGGGGGCAGGCGGCGGATTGGTCACAGTGAAGAACGCCACGTCCGCCGGCCGGAGGATCGGCGCGTCCGGCGAATGCGACAGGCAGGCGCGAGCCGCAGCCGGTTCGGCGTCAATCAATGCCTGGACCGCCTCGGCGCTCATATCCAGTTTTTTCAGCGCGGGAGTGCCGCCACCCGGCGCCGCGGCCGGCCCGCCAGACCGGTGCCGCTTGCCCCGCACAAGCGGCGTTGCGGCAACCGCCGGCGCCGGGTTGGCGGCCTCGGCAGGCTCCGTGCCTGCCTCCCCGGCCGCGCGTGCGGTCAGCCATGTCCAGGTGGCAGCCAGCGCCCCGCCATAGACCGGGTCGGCGGTCTTTCCGTCGATTTCGCTCCTGGCCGCGACGATGACCGCTTGCGCCTCCGGCAGTTCGCCCAATCGATTGAGCCGCCCCAGGCGCTGGCGTAGTGCATCGAGCGGGGCGATTTGCGTCACCATGGCGTCAAAATCGAAGTCGGCTCCTGCTTCGATGCACTGCGTCGCGACGACGATAAGCGGCATGGCGCCGGCCGCGCGCCTGCGGCCTGCCATCAGCCGGTGCCGATGCGTCTCGATCAGGCGGTCCCGCTCGACCGGCCGCACCCGCCCGGTCAGCAGCAGCTTTTCGCAGCTTTCGCCGATATGTTCGAATACGGCGCGGGCCAAGGCGACGCGATTGACTACGACAGCAACGACCGACGCCGTTTCGGCAAGTTCCAGCGCCGCCTGCGAAAAGGCTGCGGCGTATTGGGGCGAGTCAAGGGCTTCCGCGTGCGGCCGCAGCGCAGCAGGCTTCGGCTTTATCAGCCGCGCCGCCAACTCCGTCTTTTCCTCTGAACGAAGCTCGAATCTTGCTTTCGCCGCGTCGCCCGGGGTCGCAGTCAGCATGCAGATCTGCCAGTTCAGCCCGAGTTCGCCCTCGGCCGGGCGCCGGGCGCGGTGACGGGCGACGGCGCGCAGCGTCTGCATGAAGGCCGCCGACAGATGCGCCTCGTCCAGCAGCAGAAGCGCGTCCTCGCCCAACAGGCCGGCATGCACCGGCGCCACGCCGTCGGACACACCGTAGCCGCGAAACAACAGCCGCGAGCCGAGCTGGTCGACGGTCGTGCAAAGGATCGTCGGCTGGGCAGGCGTTCGCGCCCAATCGTCCTCGCGTGGCATGCCGCCACGCAGCACTTCGACATGCAGCGGCGTGTCGCTGCCCGCCCGTTCGTGCAGAGTGTCGCGAAACGATGCCAGAATGGATCCGTCATCGGCTTTTTCCAGCGCGTCGCGGATCCGCCGGGCGCGCTCGTAAGCCTGGTCAACGACGACCCGGCGATCGACGCACATGACGATCCGGCGCGGCGCGGCGCCTTGCGGAGCGGTCGCCAGATGGACCAGCGCCACATCCAGCGCGGCGGTCTTGCCGCAGCCGGTCGGCACCGCCAGCGCCGCCGGCCAGCCGCCGGTGATGACCTCGTGCAGCAGGCGGCGCTGCCAGGCGAATGGCGGATGACCGTGGATCGCCTGGACGATGGCGGGGAAATCGCCGGGGCTCATGATGCGCCATCGTCGTCCGACGGCAGGCACAATCCGAGCCCGAGGAAGCGGCCGGCCCCGAGCAACAGCGGCCCGCGCACCGTCTGACCGAACCGCAGCGTCGCATGGATCAGAGGGCGGCCTGCCAGCGACCCCGGTCGCGCCCAGCCCGACCAACGCGGCGCGCCCGAGGCCGGCCAGGCGGATGCAGCCCCGACTGCCGCGGCGTGCTTATGCACCACCACGGCATCCGGCGCGGGAAAACCGGCGCGTTGGCAGCTTTCGCCGATAATCGCCGCCGCCGCCTCCCGCGGGTCCGGTCCCTTCGGATGACGGTCGAGCGCAATCGGCGTCACGGTGGTCCAGCGCCGCGCTGCCCTGGCGTATCGCTTCGGCCGCAGGCTCGCGATCTCCGAGCGCTCGGGTGCCTCAAGCCGGCTCAGTGTCACGCAGCCAAGCCGGCCGAGCGTCAGGCGAACCGTATTGCCGGCGGACCCGGCCGGTTCGCCTTCGGCCCGACTGTGGGCATCCAGCCGATTGAGCGCGACGGCCAACTGTTGCTGCTGACGAAACGCGGTCTGAGTCGCGGGTTTGCGCCAGGCATCTTCCAACGTCCGCGGCAGCACGATGGCGGCGCCGAACCAGTCTCCGCTCGAATACGGAAAGCCGACATTGGCCATCGGCGCGAACGCCAGATGAGGGTGTGCCGATGGCGTGCCGTCCGGCTGATGGCCGCTGAGCCATTCGGGTATCGGTCCGTCCCAGGCGGACATCAGGGCGGCGCGCAGAACGCGTCCGACTTCAGCGGCGCCGCGGAGATCCGGCCGCTCCCCGGATATGTATTCGAATACGATCCAATGCTCGCCGAACGGGCCATGCGTCGCCGGCTCAGGTTCAGGTGTTGCCAGTGACAGCGCCGGCAACGGACGCGCGTTCGCGTCGCCGGCCAGGTGGCGCCGATGCAGTGCCTCCAGCTCCGCGAGCCGCCCGGGGTAAGGCGCGGCGCGCGCGGGCTCTCGGCGCGGCAGCACGTGTGTGTCGGGTTCGGTGTGAAAGTGACAGCGCACCAATGAACTGGAATGCCCGAGGTAGGAGGTGACGCCGGCCAGACCGTTGAGTTGCGCGAGCACCTCCGGGTCGGGCGCGGCGGCCCAGATCAGCCGCAGATGCGGCGCGCCGGGCTGACGCGGCAAGACGACGGCGGGAAAGCGGCGGGGCTGACGGCGGCGGCGCTCCGGCAGGATTTCGATATTGGCTGCTGCCGCGTCGCTAGGGGGCACAAAAACGGTCACAGACGTCCGTTGGCTTGCGTCGCTGACGGCGCATATTTCGGGCGGGGCAAGGCGTTCCAACCAGAGCAGCGCTCGCCGCTCTTCCAACAATTCTCCACGCGCGCCCCAAGACGCCGCCAGCGCGGAAAACACCCGATCCGGCTGCAACGGCCAATCCGCCGCCGCGGTCGAGGGCGCGCGGGCGGCAAAGCAGACGTCGAGCAGGAAGTCGATGTCGAGAACGAGCATGTGATCAGCCTGCACCATCGGTCTCCGCTTCGTCGCGCAGCGCCTTTTCCTGGCTCTTGCGTACGATGGTTACCAATTTGTCCTGAGGGACCAGTCGTGTCGGCTCCGCCTCGAGTTTGAATCCGGCGCTGCGAGCCTGATCAAGGGACTGCCGATAAAGTTCACGCGCGGCTTCGACGTCGAGCGCGATATCTGTGGTGGTACCATCGAAGGCGACCAGTTGCAGCGGTGCCTCCCCGTCGCAGACCAGGTCACAGCGCGAGCGCAGAGCGTAGCCCTGGCGGTCGCATTCGGTAAGCGCGACCAAGCCGAGCGCCGCAAGCAACGTCCGCGCCGCCTGGTCGCGTTTCGGCGGTCCGCCGAAACGCACGCGGCGCAGCCCGGCGAGCGTAATGACTGCAGTCTGTTCGGCATAGTCACATGTAGCGCCGAGAGCCTGCACAGTGGGCGGGATGTTGCCGTGGTTGATTTTCGACGGTTCGACCTTCTTTGCCTTGGCCCCAAGGGCCTTGCCGTCGATATCCCAGTCCGTGTCGGACTTGAAAACCTCGACGGATTTGACAATGCCAAGCGGATCTATGCGGCTGCCGGTACGCCGTGAGGCGGTACGCAGATGATCTGCCGTCACGCCGCGGGAGTCAATCATCTCACCCCTCCGGGCGGAAGTGTCAGCGGCATATTCTACTGCGGCACCGATGCCGATGATCTCGCTGACAATGGCGCGGGCGAACTTGGCGCCGAGCCCGCCGCCCTCACCGGTCGAGTTCCAGACGCCGAACAGCAGCGCGGTTGGAGAGATTTCGAGTATGGCGCTTGCATTCTGCATCGTTGCCTGGCGAAGACGAATGCCTGTGTCGCTCTGACGAAACGGTGTGCCGTCCAGCAGCGAATCCCGCAGGATGGCGTCGAAAATGCGGTGCGGCGCGTCCAACGAGCTGATTTCGCCCACACTGTCCAGCCCGCAGTCGTTGAAATCGACCGCCACGCGCGGCAACTCGATTGCGCCGGCACGAGCGGCCGCCAGCAAGGCTTCCTCCAGCCGGTTGGCTTGTGACTGAACGCTATCGATCAGCACGCAAGGCACATCGTTGCCGTTAATGCGGCGTCGTTCGAACACGTGCCGCGGCGGAGCATTGGTGCCCTCACCGAGGTATGTCGGCGGAAATATCTTGTCACCCGGACCGCCGGCCGGTTGCAGACGGCGACGGCGGCGAAACGCCGCCCCCCGGCCAACAGCATCATTCAGCATGGCGAGATCGCTCAAGGCTTCCCCCTGTCACCACAGTCAGTGTGCGCATAGAAACAGGTGCCAGTCCCGGAGTCAATCCCGCCGATCATGCCTTCGCAAAACCCTTCCGCCCGCCCCCGCCGTCCTCACAAAAAATGTGCGTGGAAAAACCGGGCGGACTGTGCCAACCCCGCACCATGTCAGCGCCGCCCGAACCCGCCGCCGAACCGCCGCCGCCCCGATGGAGCGTGGAGCAGCGCGTCGCCTTCGCGGCGCGCCGCCTCTACTGGGATGGCTCGATCAACCGCGAGGACCTGATCCGCCGCTTCGGGGTCTCCGCCAACCAGGCGACCGCCGATCTCGCCCGCTTGCGGGAAGCCCATCCCGGCGCCATCGCCTATGACACGGTGGGACGCACCTACCGCGCCTCCGAAGCCTTCGCCCCCGCCGAGGCGGATGCCGCGCAGCTTCTGCGCGAGCTGCGGCTGGTCGCGGAAGGGCAGATCGAGCCCGGCGCGGCGACGCCGACGCGATTGCCGCCGGTCGTTCTCGCGGACATGCCGGAGCGGGCGGTCGATCCGATCGTGCTGCGGACCCTGCTGCTGGCGATTCGCGACGGCCGGGCTGTCACCGGGCGCTACATCTCGTTCCAGCGCGCCGGCAGCTCGCGGCGCATTCTTTCGCCCCATTCGCTGGTGTTTGACGGGTTCCGCTGGCATGTCCGCGCCCATGACGCAGGCGACGGCCGCTTCAAGGACTTTGTCATTGCGCGCCTGTCGGAGCTGTCCGCTGCAGGCGATCAGCGAGCCGGCGAAGCCGCCGATACGGCCTGGAACCAGTTCATGGTGCTGGACATCGTTCCGCATCCCGGCCTCGATCAGCATCAGCGGTCCGTCATCGCTCGCGATTACGGAATGCGCGGGCGAAGACTGCGCATCGAAATACGTGAAGCGGTCCTGTTCTATGTCAGGCGCCGGTTCGGTCTGACGGAAGGGCACGAGAGCCGATCGGCGGCAGAACAGCACATCGTTCTCGCGCGGGAGCCCCGGCCAGCGAACAGACACTGACCAGCCGCGTCAATTGCGGCCATGCCGGCCGGTGCCGAAAGCCTCTCCAACCGGAATCCCTGCGCAGAGGGCCGCACACACCTTGCGCAGGCGCGGCTCCCGGTTTTCGCGCCGGTAGAGACCGGAGTTCAGCAGCAGACCCGATGTTTAGGGGATCCTGGCCTGAAGCCTGCACTTTCAGCGGTTCCAAAGCCCTCCCACCTCCGATTGATAGCATCCAGACGACGCAATGAACCCAACACGGTGATGCTCTCCAGCGATCCGCTTGATCGCGCGCCGTAGGTCTTGGACGTCGGGCACGATCGGATCCTGCCCGGCCGGGAGGAGACTGCCGATTATCGGGTCGAGGATTGCCTGGTCGAGGCGGAGGACGCCATCGCCACGGCCTGCGCCCGCACGGCCGATGCCGCCGAATGTGAGGCCGCCGAGGACTCCGGCGCGGCGGACCGGCAGCGGCTGGCGGAGCGGCCGATGTATCGCCCCGCCTGAGGCGGCAGCGGCGGGATGCCGTGCCCGGCCGCGTCGGCGCTGCGTTCGCCGCCGTGCCCGGACCTCGCGCAAATTCTGCGAGTATTTTAACTTGCCTGAAGGATTGTGGCAGCTTTGTTCAAAGGCGCGGTAAGCCGCTCCGCCCCCGTGTATGCCTGATATTTGCGCTTGTCGGCGGAACACGGGACCGGCTGCGCTGCGGCATGCCGGAGACGCCGGATGCCCTGCATGGCGAGATACTGCGGCCGGCCGCACCACCCGGCGCGGCGGCGGCCCCCCTGCCCTGCCGGACGGTTTGCCGCCGGTTGTAGCGTGACAATCTGGATGAGAAACATCGCAGCGCGCCGCCTTCCTGCTTCAGCGCCAAGAGCTCGGACCTTAGCCGTCCCGCTGACGCCGTCCACCGTGTTGGCGCACAGACAATGCCGTCTACACGGGATGGCGATATCCCTCCCCATGCCACACAGAACGCAGACCGCAGACCGCAGGTATCTTGGCTGACACTCCTGCGGGGTCAGGCGGCGGATTCCGTCATGCTCCGCCGAACCTGGACCACCGGGCTTTCGGGTTTCTCAGGGTCGAGCACCTCCAGCAGACGTTGCGCCGGCCCCGACGGCCGCTTAGCTCCGCGCTCCCATTGGGCGACCGCCGACTTTTCAACGCCCAGCAGCCGCGCGAACATCGGCTGGCTCATCCGGGTCGCAGTCCTGATGCGTCGGACTTCCGAACCGGGGTAGTCAGGTCGTGGCGGCAGGCACAGCCGGTCCATGTCGCGCAACGTCACATCGTCCATTGCGCCTACCCGGTGCAGTGCCGCAGCCAGTCCGTGCGCGGTCGCGAGCACTTCGTTCTCGACCGCCCCCGGCCCCATACGCTTCGTGGCATTCGCTCTAGCCTTCGCCATCACAGCCCACCTCTCTCACATCGCCGGCGGCCAACAGCGCAGCCACCTGCTCATCGTCTGCCGCCACAAAGGCATCCGCCACTCTGGCCAGCGCCCCGTGTCCCTGTGGCGTCAGCGTCGAGGCCGCGTTTTTCGCAAAGGCGTAAGCAAACAGCACCCGCTCCGTGTTCGGCCGGCGATACGCGACGATCGCCCGATAGCCACCACTTTTGCCGCCGCCCGTTCGGGCCACGCGCTTCTTGAACAACCCACCGCCGAGATCCGCCTCTCCGGCACCGAGCGTCCCTGTCAGCACCTCCCGCGCAGCCCGACACAGGGCAGCGTCAGGAAGACGCTCTTTGCGTGCCAGCTTGGAAACCTGCTGGACCAAGAAAACTCTCACGGTCTGTCCATAGCACCATGTGCTATACCAAATTGTGGTTGTTGCATCAAGCTCGGTCTCGCAGGGTCGCAACCCCTCGTCATGCTGCACGTCGGCGCCGGCATGGCCGGGGAAGATGCCAGCACCACGGTGGCGTTGGCGGCGGCGAAGGCACGGGGGCGTAAAGCTCGGCTGCGCACCGCTCGACACCACAGTGGCGACCGCCGGCATAAAGCCGCCCGCCGACAACGACCCAATGACCTGGCCGTCCGCCTGGCGGCGCGGTGTCGGAGGCTGGAGGCGTCGGCGGCCGGTTTCATGTCGCCAGTCCGCCTCCACAACCGTCGGTACAATTCATCCACCGATCGCGGGGACAAGGCTGTGGGTCAATGCATGGTAGAGCGACCACGATCGCCTGACAGGCCGCGCTCGTAAGGCCGCCGCTGCCGACGCCATTCCGCTATGCGTAACGCGGCCTACTGCTTCTCCGCCCATGCGCGGGCTTCGCCCGGGATCCCGGGGTCACCTCCCGGGGAGGCCGTTTCGCGCGTTCCGGCCCACTTCGACCCCGGCGGAACCAACCCCGCCAGGCGCACGCGCCCGAGCAGCACGGTCAGCGAGGCGGGCGCCCAGCTTGCGCCGCCACGCGGCGGCCGATGTCCAAGCCGCACGAGCTCGACCCCCATCTCCGCGAGCGTGATCCCGGTTCGGCCAGCGACCAGACCCGCGACCGCATCACACGCCCGCTGACGCGCCGCGACACCCTTGCGCGGCTTGCGCCGCGGCGCCTTGCCGATGATAGCCGCGTCCGCCAAGCCCTCCGCGACCAGAAATTGCACGCTGCTGACCAGCCGGCCTTCGGTGAACCGCCGGCTTCCCGCCGGCAGGACAGCATTCACCGCCACGGTGACCTCCGGCCACGCGGTCTGCGGCCGCAGACGCCGGACAATCGGCATCCAGGCTTCCATCTCAGCCGTCAGGCGCGCCAGCCGGGTGGCGCGCCGCGATGCCGCGAGCTTGCCCAGCACCACCGGATCCCTGGCCCGCAGCCCGGGGTTCCCCCCTACCCTGCCCCGCGCCCGTGCCGCCCTTACGCCGACAACCGTCCGCTCACGGATCAGACTCCGCTCGAACTCCGCCACAGCACCCAGCATTTGCAGCACCAGCACGCCGCTCGGGCCTGAGGTATCGATCGGATCCGCCAGGGACTTGAAGTGCGCCCCGCGCATCCGGAGGCTCTCCACAACGTCGAGTAAATGCGACAGCGAACGGGCCAGGCGGTCGATCCGCGCGACCATCAAGGTGTCGCCGCGCTTGACCCGCGCCAGCGCAGCGGCCAGTTGCGGACGCGACCGCTCGCCGCCCGAGGCGTGCTCCTCAAAGATCTCGCCGCAGCCGGCCGTGCGCAGGGCATCAAGCTGCGGGCCAAGGTTCTGATCTTCGGTTGAGACCCGCGCATAGCCGATAGACGCCATCGTTGTGCCTCCGCGCGACACTCTAACCCCGATCCTTCAGATCACGGAAGTGCCTACGAAACGGAGGTTTGAAAACCAGATAACAACGTGAAAATCCGGCTCGGCAACCGCTGCATCCCAACGCCTGCGGCCTTTTACCCGGCAGCCAAACTCCGCGAGCGAGGCCGCCATCCCCGGGTGCCACGCCCCGTCGGGCCGCCGGAGCACGGCCAAACGAGACCGGAAATAAAATAAGGGTTATTGAATGATAGGGGGGATATAGGATACGCTGTCGTCTAACCTACTGTATTCCTGTGTTGCGTTGAGCATGTTCAAAACCCTGAATCGAACGTCACCGGCAGCACTCGCCGCCGACATCGCATACGCATCCGCCGCCATCGCGCGCCTCGACCAGGCTCTTATGAACCACCCGCTCCGGCATGCCTTTCTCTACCGTGCGCGGCTCGACGCGGTGCGACGGCAAGCGGCCGTCGATGGCCGCGTCATTGACCCCTGGCATCTCGCTGCGATGATCGAAGGTCTGCGGCTGCGCATGGATCTCGCGCTCTCGATCGCTGAGCGCGGCCAGATCTTCGAAGCCGGACGCCATGCCTTCAGCCTCTACCAGTGGCTGACCGCACCGGATTTCGATGCGGAGGGTGAGGTGAAGGCGGCCGAGAAGACCCTCGCCGAAGCCGGCAAAGGGATGCATCCGCTGCTCGCCGCCGCCCGGGCCATGCAAACCTGGCTCGATGCCGGCGGCGCCCGCCCGGCCATCCGCACTGCGATTGTCAGGCTCTGGACACGGGAGAGGGTCACGCGGCTGCCGCTGCCGCTGACCGGCGCCGCGGCCCTCAAGCCTCAAGACCAATGGGACGAAGACCCTTGGACCCATCTATTTCTGCACGCGCTCGGTGACGAGGCCGCGGACTGGCTTCAGCTCCTGTCCGACATGGAGCGCGCGTGGCTCCGGGCGCGGGCTTTGGTTTCCGGCAGGCGCTGCAACTCCCGCGCCGCCATGGCCGTCGACATGCTCGCAGCAGCCCCCATCGTGTCCGCTTCGACCCTGGCGGCGGGCCTCGACATGGCCGTCCAGAACGTCTCAGCGCTGCTGCAGGACTTCTGCCGCGCCGAGATCGCCGTTGAGGTCACGCATCGAACGAAGCGCCGGCTCTACGGCCTCGCCACCCTCGCGCCTGTCCGAGACGTGGTGGCACCGCCGCGGCGTCCCGAACCGGGTCGTGGCCGGGGCCGTCCGCCGATATACCGCGAAGATGACGCACCCTTTGTGCCCGCCCCCCTGCCCCCGGTGTCCATGATCGAGCGCCGCGCGTTCGATTACAGCGACCTGGACCATTGGATGGAGCATCTTGACCAAGCCATCGTGAACATGAAGCGAAGCCTCGATACCCTGGCTCGATAGCCGCGCTGTGGCCGCGACCGAGCCGGGAATATCGCTCTTCGAAGAGCCGGGGCCTGATCAAGCGCTTCTCCGCGGACATCGATTTCAAGCTGGCCCGCTGGCCCCGGAGCGCCAGCGATGGACAGAGCAAACGATGGACTACGTTCAATTAAGGTCGTATGTGCAAGACCGTATGCGGTAACCGGACTATTGCACGAGACCTTAATATGCAGTCCTCGGCCCTCGAGTCGCTTTCGCCAAAGCTGCGGCGGTCGCTGGCCAAGCTCGGCGGCGACATCGCAACCGCACGCCGAAAGCGAAACCTCACCGCGATGATGATGGCCGAGCGCATCGGCTCAGCCAAATCCACCTATCTGAAGGTGGAGAAGGGCGATCCCTCGGTTTCGATGGGCGTCTATGCAATGGCGCTGTTCGTGCTCGGGTTCGGCGACGCGATCGGCGACATCGTCGATCCGCGTCGTGACGACGTGGGCCTATTGCTCGACGCCGAACGGCTGCCGAAGCGCGTGCGTCCGAAGAAGGCGCCGGTCGGACTATGAGAAGAACCATCCATGTCGCGATCGGGGACAACGCCCGCGGGCTCGGGACGCTCCGCTTCGACGCGCGAGGGACGCGTGAGAACGCCGCCTTCGAATATGCCGCCGCGTGGCGAACAGCCGCCGACGGCTTCGCGATCGACCCCGGCCTTCCCTTGTTGGCCGGCCCGCAATTCCATCGCAAAGAGCGCGGCGGATCCGTCTTTCATGGCGCGATTGCCGATACCGAACCGGATGGCTGGGCACGCCGCGTCATCCTGCGCGACCACGCCAAACGGCGGCAGGAGGCGAGACGTGCCGGCGCGGACGTCGAGAGCCGTCCCCTTAACGCCCTCGACTTCCTCCTGGCGGTCGACGATGCGAGCCGCGTCGGTGCGTTGCGATTTGCCGATGAGGATGGCGTCTTCCAGCGCGCGGCCGAAGCGGGCCGGCGCACCGCGCCGCCGCTGATCGAACTTGGCCACCTGCTGTCGGCGTCGCATGCGATCGAGACGCATACCGAGACGGCGGAGGATTTGCGCTACCTTCGAGGCCGGGGCACGTCGCTGGGCGGCTTGCGCCCGAAATGCACCGTGGTCGATGACGACGGGGGGCTGTCGATCGGCAAGTTTCCCAGCGTCGCCGACGATCACGCGGTCAGCAAGGGCGAGATCCTGGCGCTGCGGCTTGCCGCCGCTGCCGGGATCAATGCCGCCGAAGGTCGCCTGGTGGAGAGCGAAGGCAGCCCGGTGGCTTTGATCCGGCGCTTCGATCGTCTACCGGGCGGCGGACGGCTGATGTACGTCTCCGCCGCCACGATGCTCGGTGTCGATGTCGCCGAGTCCGGCGAGCACGCCTATACCGAGATCGTCGATGCCTTGCGGATGCACGGCGCCGCGCCGCAGGCCGATACGGAGGAACTCTGGCGGCGTATCGCCTTCTCCATCCTGATCACCAATGTCGATGATCATCTGCGCAACCACGGCTTCCTGCATGTCGATCGCGGGCAATGGCGGCTTGCGCCGGCATTTGATGTCAACCCGTTCCCGGACCGGGTTCGCGAGTTGAAGACCTGGGTGTCGGAAGATGCCGGTCCGGAGGCAACGATCGAGGCGCTGTTGTCCGCCCTGCCCTATTTCCGGATAGCCGCGCCACGTGCCGGAGAGATACTTCGAGAGGTGGAGCACGCGGTGGCGCAGTGGCGTCCGGTGGGGCGAAGCCTCGGCATGAGTACGCACGAACTCGATCAGTTCGCCGATGCATTCGAGCATGAAGAGCGGGCCGCAGCCAGGAATGTGGGCCGATAACGCGGGTTCGCTCGGTCTCGAACCGCCTCGCAGACCGGCAGCCTCATGCACCGGCCAGGAACGCGGAGGAAACATCACGTCCGGTGCTGTCGGCGTTCGGCCGGGGTCCGTTCGCTGCCCCTGCCGCGCCGATCGCGCGTGAGATCGCATCACGGTCACGTCACTTGGATTCCGGGTGTGCATTCCGGGCCTGCATGAGGGTGGGTCTTTCAGCGGCTTCGCACATGCGGGATCCATTCGCCAGAGTGTCGTCGCCATTGGTCGAGGACCCATCTGGCGCGGTCTTGAATCGGTCGCGATGCGATGTTGTAGCCGGTTTTCGGGTCGAAGCTGCGGGCGAATCGGCCGAGTGTCGCGGCGTCCGCGGGGTGGTGACCGGCCCTCGTGGCTGCCCAGGTGCGGGCGGCGGTGCAATCGGAGATGACTTCGGCGGCGGCTTGCAGGCGGCCTGTGGTTTGGATTTCGTCAACCCAGGCTTTCATCTCCGGACTGCTGTTGGTCCCGGTGTTCCACGTGTCTTCGTCGAGCAGCATGTCGCCAAGAGTTGGCTGAAGGGTCGCGTCCGGAATTCCGTGTCCGAAGGGCACGTCCGGTCGTCGCGCGGAAGGGCTGGAAAGGCCAGACCGGGGCGGCCTCGGCCCCTGATGTGCGCCGTGACCGGCGCGCTGTGGGCTGGTGCCCGAGGCCTAGGGGATAGCGAGCGCTCCCCGCTCGAAAGCGCGTGTCCCGGACTTTATGTGGACGCCTCGCCACACTCGAAAGCCCCATCGCCGCTAAAGTTTATGTTCTTGTTGTGTTCGCATGATGGAGCTTCTTCATCATCAAGCCGCCGCTCCCCGTGCATTAAATCGCGCGATGTTTATCGGGACCCTAGTTGCAACCCAACTATGGGCAATTTTCTTCCGGCGCCAAGCGACCCCTTTTGGATCGCGGAACAAAATAGCCTGCCAGCCTTGCCTTCTGCGAACCGGTCCCTGCGCGTGCATTGCGCGATGGCCGACAGCTCCATTGAGGCCGCTTCGAGCACCTAGATACAATACAGAGAAGCACATCATGGCGATCATAGCCAATCCACACCGATACCGCGGACGACACGTATGCGGGTAGCATCAGGTCCCTGACCCTCAGCACCAAGCTATAGCCCGTCCTTGAGACCAACGAGAGCACGGCCCGCGAGCAAGGACAAGCGCGCTTCGCGGCGGGGCGTCCGAGCATATCCTGGGATCCGGCGCGCTCCCCGACCTCACCTAGCTCCGCGCCGACAGAACGAACGAATCTCGGGAGGGATGATCAAGTGAGATCTCGCCGGCCACATCGCTCGCAAGCGACAGCCGCTCATGACGCTGCTTGGCATATTATGCGTTGAGCTTCCTCGCCCCCGACGACAGCACTCGCGTGGACTGTCGTGGTTGACGGCTCCGCTGTGCTCCCGCTATGGCGCGAATGCTCCGCAGCCAACTATACGACCATGGCCACGTCGTTGGGGTAGTCGTCGCCGATCGCGGCCGCCCATTGCCCCACCCGCATAGCTATCGCGACGGCAAGACCATGGATTAGACGGGCCGCGGATCATCCTTCCCGGCCATCCGTAGCTCGGGCGTCAGAGGTGTGGTTGCCATGCCGCGCCGAATGTTTCGGCTCCGCAGATACGCGCGAGCCGCCGCGGTTTATATAGCAGCCGAATCCGGGCCGTCGCGTATGGTACCCCTCAGAATCGCCTTTGACAGAGTTTGGTCGAACCTAAAGGCGTGACGTGAACCTGATCACGCACCACCGGAATGGGGACAGGAACCGCCATCCCGTTGACAGGTGTCAACGGCGCCGCGTGTTTGCCACCTGTCAACAGGATTAGCTTGCAAGCTGCTTGATTTTTAAGTATTTACGCTTCCAGTGCAATTCATGGAAAGATACCGTAGATGCGCGAAAAGTCGAAATTCACGGTCATTGAGGATGCGGACGATGCGATACGAGCGGACGCGCAAGCGCTGAGTGGCGAGTTGTTTAATCTGCGTGCCCGCCTCTTTCCGCCTTCAGCCACGAAGGAGTTGCGTTCGTTTTCCAGCGGGGAGGCGTCTTCACTCTTGGGCATAACGGATGCTTACCTACGTCAACTCTCGCTGGCGGGTGACGGACCGACCCCTCATCAAGCCGTCGGTGGGCGACGGTCATATACGCTCGGACAAATCAATGACCTACGGAAGTTTCTCTCCCGAGAGGGGCGCGATTACCTCCCGACAAGACGTGGAAGCGAGCACCTTCAGGTGATCGCTGTAACAAACTTCAAAGGGGGATCGGGTAAAACGACGACATCAGCGCATCTCGCTCAATACTTGGCATTGCGTGGATTTAGAGTGCTGGCCGTGGATCTCGACCCTCAATCCAGCCTTTCGGCCTTATTTGGCGTCCAGCCGGAAACCGACCTTGGCGAAAACGAGACGCTTTATGCAGCAATTCGATATGACGAAAGGCGTCTGCCCCTGGCCAACATTGCGCGGTCGACGTACTTTTCCGGGATTGACTTAGTCCCAGGGAATCTTGAGTTGCAGGAATTCGAGCATGATACGCCGCGGGTACTTGCGCGGGGAGTGAGGGGCGAGCATGACCTCTTCTTCACGCGGATAAAGGAGACGTTCGACAGCGTAGAAAGTCGCTACGACGTCATAGTCGTAGACTGCCCGCCTCAACTTGGCTTCCTAACGCTCGGTGCATTGTGTGCCGCTACTGGGGTTCTGGTAACTGTGCATCCTCAAATGCTGGACGTCGCCAGTATGTCCCAATTTCTCCTTATGACCGCTGATTTGTTGAGTGTCGTTAAGAATGCTGGCGGCAATCTGAGGTATGACTTCCTCCGCTATTTGGTCACACGCTACGAGCCTCAGGATGGGCCGCAGACCCAAATCGTTGGCTTCCTACGCAACCTGTTTGGCGAGCGCGTTCTCATCAACCCGATGCTTAAGTCCACCGCCGTTTCCGACGCCGGCCTGACGAAACAAACGCTGTACGAGATCAGCCGGCAGTCAATTGGAAGATCGACCTATGCGAGAGCCGTTGAGGCGCTGGACGCAGTGAATGGAGAGGTCGAGCAACTTATCAAGCGGAGTTGGGGAAGGGCAGCATGATCAAGCGCAAAGACCTTTTAAAGACGGCGTTTGCCACTGACACTGTAGCCGTGACCGGCTCAACCACGGATCACAGGGTTCCCTCCGGGGCGGTTCGCGCAATGGGGCTAAGCCTAGGCCGGATTGGCGAAGATGCTGCCAAAGCCGAAGCCCTCGAGCAACAACTGGCGCGTGGCGAACTGGTCCTGAATCTAGAACCAGGTTTGATCGAACCTTCCTTTGTGGAGGATCGATTGGCTCGAACGGCTGATGCGGAGTTCCGAAGGCTTGTCGACAGCATCCGCGCCGCCGGACAGCAGGCGCCCATTCTGGTGAGACCTCACCCCGAACGGCCGGGCCATTACCAAGTTGCCTACGGCCATAGGCGCCTCAGCGCGTGTCTTGAGTTGGCACGGACGGTCAAGGCAATCGTCAGGCCCCTCACGGACACCGAATTGGTCGTGGCGCAAGGCAAAGAAAACGCTGAACGCCGCAATCTTTCTTTCATTGAACGGGCGCAATTTGCGGCCCATCTGGAGCAAAGGGGCTTTGAACGCCCCGTCATTCAGGCCGCTTTAGCGGTCCACCCAGCCGAATTAACACGCCTGCTCTCGGTGGCTCGAAGCATTCCTGCGGAGGTCATAAGCGCGATCGGTCCGTCACCCCGTGCCGGACGACCCAGATGGATGGAATTCTCTGCATTGCTGGCCGCACCGGGCGGCAACGACATCTTGGCACAGCTTATGACTCATACATCTTTTCAGCGACTCAGCTCAGACGCCAGATTTGACTTAGCTATCGAAAAGCTTCGTTCGAAACCAACTGGAACCGCAACTAGTGCCGACATCATCAGAAACCGGGCCGGATACCCTGTGATTCGTTCGGAGCGGAGTGCTACCACTCTGCGCCTCATCGTGGATCTAAAGGCCAGCCCTGGGCTAGATGAGCACCTCCTGGCTGTTCTGCCGGGTATCGTGGCCGAGTTCCCCATTGAATGACCCGCAGGGTTGCTGTGGACTTTTGCGAGAGGCCGGCAACCCGGGGAGCATGCTACGATCCTAGGACGCCGACCTCCAAAGCCATGCCACAGCGCCAGCTAAGCGTGCCCGCGACGCCTCAGCCATCCGTCGCAACCGAAGCGCCAAGGATTTTGCTGGCGTGGACTTTTGCGAGGAGTGGGTTCCCGCCAACTCTGCGCTGGCATGAATGACAACCACGACGCTTCGAGTCTGTGGACTCTTGCGAGCGACATGTCCCGGCAGCTATTGTTCGCGGCTCACAAGATGCCGTCGGACCTTTGTGGCTGTGGGCTCTTGCGAGCGGACTCGGGGGATCCTTGGCAAACCGGGCAGGCATTAAATCAACCGAATTGTCCAACTTCATGGACTCCTGGCAATCTACCATGCCACTAGGCCGTGGACTCTGGCGAGAGGCGGTCGGATCAGCGCTTCGTGCGACTCGACTCGCCTCCAACGCGCGGAGCTTAATCCCGGAAGCTATGCACACCGGAACAGTGGACTTTTGCGTGGGGAATGTGGACTGTTGCGAGAGTGCCTGACGCCGAATCAATAGCTTAACGCGGTTATCCCGTGGACTCTTGCGTTAACACTAATATAAGTCTTCTAATAACTGAACAAATAGCTCGCCTCGCTAAAGTCCACACGGACATCGGCGAACGGGTCTGTCATAGTTCCTGTTATCGACGAGTCGGGTGAACGTGATGGGAACTGTGCATGATCTGATCGAAGCTAAAGGGCACCGGGGTGCGCTGAGCTATGACTTTGATCGGAAGATTGTCGACACCGCTGCAGCCTACATGGCTGACGAGGACAACGGCATCGGCTTTATGTACTCGGGGTGGGCCCAGGCAGCTCTACCTCACCGACGACTAAAAGACGACCAGACTTGGCAAATCAGCTCCGATATGGTGAAACTTCTTTTAGAACCGGGTCGTCGCGCAAATGACACCGGCGAACCTACCTGGGTCGGCGTGCCTTATGGCTCGCGGGCACGACTTATTTTGCTGTATCTACAAACTGAGGCACTCAGAACCAATTCGCGTGAGATCGAACTAGGAAGATCGCTTCGGGATTGGCTCTCAAGGTTGGGCATCCCAATAGGAGGCAAGTCGCTTAGGGACGCTCGCGATCAAGCGGAACGTATTTCCCGTTGCAGAATGTCTTTCCATATCCAGTCCGGAGGACGGGCAGGTCTCGTCAATCAGAACATTCTAGACACAGCAATGTTTGTCGATTGTGCAGAGACCGGTCAAGGCAGTCTTTTCTTGGAAACCGCGCGGCTATCAGAAACGTTTTATGAACAGCTAAAAAAGCATCCGGTCCCATTAGAAGAAGCTGCTGTCAGAGCAATAAATAACAACTCCATGGCTCTCGACCTCTACTGCTGGTTGGCCTACCGACTTCATGTCTTATCAGCGCCACGAGCGGTAACCTGGAAGGCCCTTATGGCTCAGTTTGGAACTGCTTACAGGGAGCAATATCATTTCAAGCCGCGATTCCTCGAAAATTTGCATCTAGCGCTTGCTGTCTATCGAGATGCAAACGTCAGCGTTGAAGAACGTGGGCTGGTTTTAAGGCCGTCACGTCCCCCGGTCGCACCTAAGCAAAGCATGTCCGCAACCCGATCGCTCGGAAGCCCATGACGGCACATTCTCGCAAGAGTCCACAACGGAAATACCAAAACTGGTGAACGGCCTCCAAGCGCGTAGGGCACAGGAGCTCATCTCATAGCCGTTGCCCCGCGCGAGTTAGGCTCCAGCTGTCGTTCCGCAGGCCTACCGAGCGATCTAACGGATTCGACGGAAAGCAAATGGGTTGCGGCCCTGCGACTTCGGTAGGGCAGGAGCCTCCGCGTCGCACTCTGAACAACCTGCGCGCCGCTACGGGCAGCTTTGGCGCACGGCGACACCGCAGAGGCTGCCTCATCGGCGGGGCGCGGCTGGTGTTCCGAGCACCACGCCGCGCCGGCCATCATCACCAAGAGCCAATCCACGTGAGACGGCACTCGATACGATGACATCCATGCAGCGCGGCGTTCTTGATCCAGCGCAAATAGCATCGACAACCAATCCAGTGCCCCTGCCTTATCAGGCAGGACACCGATGGAGAGGCGAGCGGCTGGCACCCGCCATCGGACGGCTGGCACGACGTCTCGGCGTGACGCGCCGCGAACTGCTTGAACGGCTGATCGTCGTGGGCCGACGATACGACCACATCACCGAACTTCATCCTCGGTCAAGCGAATGAAACGCCTGCTTCCGCGCTACTGCGTAACGTGTTCGCTGACGGCGGCGCAGGGCCGGGAAGGGGAAGCCGGGCCGCCGGCAGCCTAGGTCTGGTCCTCTCGGCCGCCCGGGCCTTGACGCGCGTCCCCGCCGACGCTCGGCACGACGGAACTAACGGCCGACGTCCTCGCGGCTCGGCACCATGACCTGCCTGGGCGGACTGATGAGCTGTCGAGCGACGATGGCTAATCGAGCTGCTGCTCAATGCGGAGGGCGGCTTCTCGGTGCAGGGTGCCGGTGACATCGTGCTCCAGCTTCTTACTGCCGTTCGCCGCGGGCCTGCTTGCCCGGCCATGGATCGGCGAGTGGGCTTTGCGGCATCAAGCCGGACGCCGCGCGTGCCCGATAATAATAATAATAATCGTAATACTTAATGGGATAATCGACTCCCTTATCCTACTTCCGCTATGCTCCTACCCAGCCGCGCGACCAGGAGGTGCCGATGCCGACGCAAACCGAGGTTGACGCCGCATGTGAGGCTATCGCGGCGCGGGGCGAAACGCCGACCGTGGAAGCGGTGCGCCTGGCGCTGGGTGCCAGCCCCAACACCGTCACGCCGATGGTCAGGGCCTGGAAGGAAGCCAACAAACCCGCCCGCAGCTGCGCCAATTGAACCCGGCGCCCTACCGCCATCGGTTCAACGGGTGCTCGATGCGCTGTCCGGGGCGATCGGCAAGGCCGTCACGGAGGCCGAGGAAGCCGAGCGGCGCCGGGCCAGGCTGGCGGCCGATGCTGCTGTCACGACCGCGCTCGAACAGGTCGCCGATGCGCAGAAGCTGGCCGCCGGCGAACGCGAGGCGACGGAAGCGGTCCGGCGAGCTGCAGGACGCCCTTGCCGCCAAGGATCGGGAGATTGCCCGCCTGTCCGGTCTGCTGTCCGAACGTGACGGCGTGCTGGCCGGGTTGCGCACCGAGGCCGCGGTAGCGAACCAGAAAGCTGAGGGCGAACGCCAGCGCGCCGAACGGGCCGAAGCCGGGCGCACCGAGGCGGAGCTGGCCGCCCGTGAGGCTGTCGGCAGGGCGGCGAAGGCTGAGGGCGAGGCGGCGGCACTCCGCGCCGAGCATGCCACGGCACCGAAACCGCGGCGCGCGGCAGGCGCTGATTGACGGCCGCCGGGAAAGCGGCGGACGTGGGTCTTGGACCGAAGCGTCCCGTATCGCTCACGCGGCGCGAAACAGCCCCTTGGTGCATCGGACAGGCAGCTGGGCGGATAGGATCGGGGCAACCACCCGAAGATTTCGGGTGGTTCGATTGCGGCCCCGCACATCCGCAATTACCCGAGCCGGCAGTTGTCAAGGAATCTTGGCGGAATCTTGGCAGACTGAGGTGGTGGCGCAAAATTTCGCCCGGCGGGAAGGGGAAGCGAATCGTCGGTCGGCCCGATTCGGGCAACGATGACCGAATCTGCCGTTCCCTGCCTGTCCATCATATTGACCGCGTGGCTGGACGCGACTGCGGGCCGGGCAGGGGAAGGTGGCCAACCGGCCGTCTCCGCCTATCGTCTCGGCGCTCCTACTTGCGTCTCGGGCGCCCAGGCTTTTTCTTCGGCGGCGGCGGCGGCGGCGGCGGCGGCGGAGGCGGCGGCGCGTCAACCTTTCGCCCCAACCCGGAGGCCTTGGCAGACGCCGACCTCGCCGCGGCATACTCGGCGGCGACCATCGGGTAAGACGATGGCAACCCCCATTTCGTCCTATAGTCGTCCGGCGTCAGCTCATGATCGGCCGAGAGGTGCCGCTTGAGCGTCTTGAAGCTCCCGCCGCAATCGAGACACACCAGATGGTCGGCGAAGACCGATTTCGCCGCCGCGACCGCAGGTTCCGGCGCCAGCGCTTGGACCGGCGGGTGCCCGACGGTTGAGAGCGCCTGACGAACCTCCCGGATCAAGCCGGGTATTTGTACTGCCGCCACATTGTTGGCAGCTACGTAAGCCGACACAATGTTGACGGTCAGGCTGATAATCCGGTCGTCCACCAGGCAGGTCTCCGGTTGTGTTGCGCGTCGATATCGAATTGTCGGCTGCCTGTCGATGGACGATTAATCGCCTGGAGCGCGAGGCCGCGGTTCTCGGAAAGCTCCGCTCCGCGTTAATCGCGGAAGGCCTTACGGCCGTGCAAGGAATTGCAGGACGCTGTTTGGTAACGAGCGCGACGGTTAATTTCCCCCGGTTTTGGGCGTCTCCCCGGGGGCTGAAGGTGAAGGCGGCTCTTGTTTAGGCCCGATGCGCGAAGTCGATTGCAGCAGGCTATTTGCACGGTTGATTTCAAAGATCCGGACCATGACACCCCGGCACCACGTGTCGGCTTGCCACCATTCGATGGCCGCTTCCAAAGCCTCCACAATCGAGCGGTAGCGACTTTCGCCGGCGGGAAACGTTTCGCCCCCGTGAGTAGGATTGCGCAAGTGCCAAGAACCCCCACTGATACCGATCCGCACGGGTTCAATCACCTCCAAGCCATCATCCGCGTTGAGTCTTTGAGCCTGACCAAGGTCTTCCGATCCGGCTATGGCCGCTTCCAGTCTGGCTCGGAATATCGGGCTCGATGGCCCGCGAATGGTACAAAACTGATCCGTGGCCAGAATGGTCGTATTGTTCCGGGATGGATGCTCTTTGGCTTCAGCGAGAATGCTGTCGAGTGTCACCATGGATCGTGCCCTCCGTCGAAAGCCGCTTCGCGGTCGTTGTCAGCAGGTCTCAAGGCGCATTCTCAATCGTTCGAGGTGTCGGCAGTCCGCGAAAGGCGCTCCGCCTTGGCCTCAGCAAAGGCCCAAAGAAGCTCCAGGTGGCAAGGCTGCCCGGTCTCCTTCAGCCAGAAGTCAAACTCATCGGGCGACACTGGAATTTCCACCGACCCGTTCCGCGAGTGTCTGTACGCGATTGCTTTGGCATGGTCGTCAAGCCATTCCTCATGTTCGATTTGACGAAGCTCCGCGATCATCTGCTGGAATCCGGGGTAGTCCCGCGCTGAAATCAAAGGCAAGGCACTCGGGGACATGCGAACCTCTGAATATAGCGAAAACGTAAGGTTAACGATGCCGTCGGTGCCGGTCGAGAAAAAAGCGACACGCAACTTTCCAGTCCCGTAGTTAGGAAGCTGCCCACACGTAGTCCGCGAACCAGCCTGCGTAACGCGTCGGGACGGCTGCGTGGGGCAGGGGGCACGCCGGCGGCCTCTCCGTTTAGCTATGCCGGCCAAGGTCGGGCCGCATCAACCCCCGCCTTCGGCGCCGCGCCAAAGCGCGGCTTCGAGTGCGTCCGTGAGGACGCTTTGTCTGCACGGTGCAAGTCCGTGCCCGGGTTGGTCGCAGCCCGGAAATTGAAGGTAACTGCGTCGCCGCGAGGCGGGGTGGAGAGCAACCGGAGGTGAACCGGCA
>Ga0326728_10005376_pt1 | contig 36096 bp, 31 predicted proteins | sample MB3enrmetagenome_FD_207602 | JGI IMG/M metagenome (GOLD analysis project Ga0326728, IMG submission 207602) | Lab enriched peat soil microbial communities from McLean, Ithaca, NY, United States - MB31MN | ecosystem: Environmental > Terrestrial > Soil > Wetlands > Peat | place: USA: New York...
CTGAAATCATCCATCACCTTGCCGCAGGCGTTGCTGGTGAAGCCCGCCAGATCTATTTTGCTGGTCCCATCCGGTTCCAACGTTACGGTAATCAGTTTCTGTTGCATGGTTTACCTCGCAATAAACTGGAGCCGAATCTGCGGACCCTCGGGTGTCTGTACAATCTCGCGCCCGCGGAATATATATCCCTTGGCCTTCGCATCCACCAGCGTCTGCTGTTCCTTGTACGCCTGATGGACTCGGCCAAGCCACTTTTCGTCGAAGCCGATCCCGCGGTCGTATTCGCTGAGCACTGCGCCGAAGGTGCCGTCGGGTCTTCGAACGAATCCGATGTCATTTGACGCGGGCCCAATCTCTACGCGTCTGATGATCACATGCGCCCGTTCCGGCCGTTCGCGCCCTTCATAGCCCACCAGCGCGGCGCCGTCCGCGTGCACCTCCGCCTTGTAGCCAAGTCCGCTCAATGCTGCTACCAGGTAAGCCTGGTCGCGGACGGTTGTGGCCGTCTCTGAATATTTCGACATGTTCCCTCCCTGTTGGTCACTCTCATTCCCCGCGTTCGAGTGCCCGGAACGCTCTGGCCTTCGGCATTGAGACGTTCCGGTTGTACTCGTAAACGCCCGGATGCGACGCACTCAAATACTTGCCTGACGATTGCTGGCGGAGGCTTTCGATTTGGTCCGCAGCCGACCTGGCGACCGGGACGATGTATTCCGCCGACTGCCGTAGCGACATGCCAAGCCGGTAAGCTTTGCGGCAACACTCCTTGATTTCTGCGCCGGTCCAGTTGTCGTCATGTGGCCGCTCGTCCTGAACGCCGTACTTCGAGGCATAGATCTGCCAGATTGCGTCCCGCTCCTCCGCGGCCGGAAGATCGAAGAAGAAGGTGCCCAGCGTGAACCGCCGCCGCAGTTCGGGCGGTAGTGAGCCGATGGAATTGCAGGTCGCCAGCCACAGGCTTCGCCCGCCCGATACTGCGTCGATAATGCTCAGCGCACTGCGCAGGCGCTCGCCCGAGCTACCGATAATCCCATTCTTCATCGCGGCCAAGTCGAACGCGATTGTTGGAATTCCTGCTGAGTTTCCGGTCGCCTTCGCGACTAAACTCTTCGCCGTCCCGGGTGGCCCGATCAGGATGCAGCCGTCCGCTTCGCGGTTCTGCATCCAGGTAAGAATCGTTCCCGTCATCTCGGTCGTGACGCCCGAAAGATCGGTTCCGGTCCCCGCAAATGCCTTCTCAATCTCATCGCAGAAGACCACAACCCGGGGCGCTTCGGCGCCGTCCTGGACCGACTGCAGGAATGCCTTGACGTTCGCACACCCACCCACGTCCGTGAAGGCCTCGCCTCCGCGCCAGACCGTCAGTCCCGGTGCCTGTTCGATAACCTGGCGCTTCCGTTCCCAGAGCTGGTCGTGGTCGAGCCCACGTTTGGACAAGGACATCGCCACCACCTGTTCCGCTGGAAATGCGGCCAACCCGAGCAGGGCGTCAACCGCGCGGCTCTCATCGTCGGCAGACGGCGCCGCCAGCTTCGCGTTGTCAAACGTCGTCCGCACGATCGCCCGCAAGTCATCGGGGGATGGGAGTGGCTCGTCAATGACTAGTACATCTTGCGTAAGCTCCTGCGGGAGTACACTGCCGGGAGGCGTTGTCAGTACCAAGACTGCCCCGACCGCCTTCAGCGTGTCCCGCAGATTCCACACGCCCTGCACGATGACGGGGTCGTGCCACAGGCGCTGTGGGTTGGCATAGAACAAGACTGCGTCGTCGCCCAGCTTCGCCGCGAGGGATAGCGCATCGGCCGGGCCCACGGTCTCGGGATTACGTTCCCCGATGATCGAGTCGAGCATTTTCTTGCCTGGGCCGTTCACAGCTGAGAGGCCGGTCATGATGTCCCACGATAGAAGGGACGTGCTGTCTGCGTCGCCGTTGAGGCTTCGCGCCGTCAATGCAACCGCGCTGGCGGGGTCTGCCGTGCGGATCGACACCAGAGGTGTTGACGCGCGGCGGGCTGCCCGGAGTGCGGCCAGAAACTCTTCGGTATTGCGGATCATCTGTGTTCTCCTGACTTTATTCGGAATTGGAAAACTGGCAGTCTACACCACGCGGAGGAGGGATTTTGGAGGGTGCAACGGAAGGTTAAGGGGAGGGACTCACGGGGAAGAAAGGCGACGTGGTGCCCAGACCGCCAGCGGAAGCTTTTCAACCCTCGGTGGTCACCTCAAAAGCGGCCATAGAGGGTCACTTCAAAACCGGCCAACGGACCGCGACCAGGACTGAGCTTGTTGTACCGCGTCGGTGACCATCGCGGCAAGAGCTTTTCTTGAGGTGGAATCGCATTTCCAATACAAGGTGATCCTAAGAAGTGTGAGGAGGCCGCGGAGCGGCCGATCTGTGTTGCTTTGTCTTTTGGTTCCGAGAACAGATAAACCGTAGCTGTCGTCGCGCGACCCGCGTGGGAAAGTGGAAAACCTGCTTTTGGTTTTCCACTTTTCCATCCGGGGCGACGCGGGGCTGTGGGAATGTGGGAATCTCGCGCCTTTGGCGAGATTTCCAAGGGGGCGTGGAAAGAGGGGGAAAGCTGCTTTTGCTTTTCCACGCTTTCCATGAACCCGGCATTTCCACAGCCTTCCCGACCCACCATTGCCCCTCGCTTACTGCGTGTCGCTCGCGGTGGCCACCGCCATTTTGGTACGCCAGCTCCGAGGGCCGCATTTGAGCACATGCCCGTGATGGAGAATGCGGTCGAGCATGGCCGTAACCGCCGCCACATCGCCCAACAGCTTGCCCCAGTCTTCGACGGGTCGATTCGACGTCAGCAAGGTACTGGCGCGCTCGTAGCGGCGCATCACGATCTCCAACAGGTCCTCGGCGGCGGTGAGCGGCAACTTGCGCATTCCGAAGTCGTCGACGATGAGCAGCGGCACGGTAGTCAGCGTCTCCATGAACTCTCTGCGCGTGCCGTCTACGACGGCCTCCGCTAGTTCGTCGAGCAGGACGTGGGCTTCGCGATAGAGCACACGATAGCCCTGCTGGATAGCGGCTTGGCCGATGGCCTGGGCCAAGTGGCTCTTGCCCGTGCCACCCGGCCCAAGAAACAATGCGTCTTCCCGCTTGCCGATGAAGGCGCAGGCAGCCAGGTCGAAGACCAGGCTGCGATTCATCTTCGGATTGAAGTTGAAGTCGAAGGTATGTGCTGCAGCACATACCTTCGATTCTGTGCAGTGCCGAGTTATGTGAAGGGATACAAAGCGGTGGCGGTGGGCGCTCTGCCGGTGCTCCTCTACTCCACATAACTACAGGGCTTCGAGCCACGTGAGGAGATCCGGATCGCGCCAAGACGGCAGCGGACTCCCAACCACCGGAGGCTCGCAAGCTGCGATTGCGGCACGCTTCATCTCCATGTCGATCTCGATATAGGCGTGTGTCGTCTCGATGCTGGCGTGTCCGAGCCAACTGCGGACAACATTCAGTTCGACGCCTGATTGGAGCAGGTGCAAGGCGGTCGCGTGTCGAAAGCTGTGTGGGCTAACGCATGTCTTAGCCAGCGAGGGCCTCGAAGTCGTAGCTGCGGCAACTCTCATTTGGACAATATGCCTCAGCCCGAACCGTGTCAGAGGGTGGCCCGCCACATTGAGGAAGAGAGGAACATCTTCCGTCAGTGGTACTTTTCGATCCTTGAGCATCGCACGTAGCAGCTCAGTAGTTTCCGGCCAGAGGGGGCACAAACGCTCCTTCCGACCTTTGCCAAACAGGCGAACTTGCGTTGGCGCTTCGAACCGTACGGCTGGGAGCCGAACGTCTACGGTCTCCTGGGCACGTGCGCCCGTGTTGTACAGGAATTGCAACAGGGCAACATCGCGGCGGCCCAGTGCACTGGATCGGTCAATCGTGGTGAGCAAGTGCTCGATATCGGTTCGAGGGGGGCACGTTATGGTCCTTGCCGACACCCGCTTGAAGGGAATGGCCACAACCTGATGGCATAATCCTAGCGCAGCAGGATCCTCGGCGGCCATAAACCGGTACAACGAGTGGATGGCCGCAAGTCTTGCATTGCGCGTTACCGCCGCATTGCCGCGCTGCTGCTCCAGGTGATCGAGAAACGCCAGGACCGTGTCGCGCCCGATGTGGTCCAGAGCGAGGTCTACGACCGAACACTGGTGGCGAGTTGCTGCAAACTTCAGCAGCCCGCGGATCGCGTCCCGGTAAGCATGGAGTGTGTGCGGGCTGACTCCGCGAACGGCGATCAGGTGCTGCCGAAAGAAGGTCTGGATCAGAGTTGCCAGGGATAGCGTCGTTAGGGCTGGCATATCGCGTCTCCAACATCGGGCAACGCCGGAGCATGGAACCTCCGGGCGGCCTCATGTAATAGCTCGGCTGTAATGTCGAGGTAAACCTGCGTCGAGACAAGACTGGAGTGCCCCATGTAGGTTGCCAGCAGGGGCAGTCGCGCCTGGACATCGCCGCCGTCGCGGTACCAGGCTAAAAGACGATGGACAGCGTAGCTGTGCCGGGCGTCATGCAAGCGCGGGCCTTGCTGGCCGGGCGCTCCGCGGATGCCTGCACGTCGGGCGATGCCCAGGAAGGTGGCGACGACTGTACCGTACGAGCAGGAGCGATGCCACTCATTGACGAAGAGGGGCGCTTCTGGATCAGTGCGGTGACGGTAACGACGTCGGGCGTCAACGTATGCTGCGAGAGCGCGGGTCACATCTGGTTCGATCGGTATCGCTCGTGACTTGTGGAACTTGGTCTTTCTGATGGTCAGCAGTCCTTCTTCGAGATCGACATCTGCCAATCGAAAGGCCAGAGCTTCTGATACGCGCAGACCGGTGCAATAGAGTAATCCGATGAGGGTGACGAACGTAAGAGGGCGGAGTGAGCCCGCCGGTGTCAGCCGAGCTGCTTCCGTCAGGAGCGCCTGGATTTCCGCGGGCGTGTAGATGTGGGGCCGGAACGTGGACGTGAGCCCGGGTGTGGGGCCGGGCACGTAAGTCTGCGGGTACTGGTCGGCGATGAATCTCCCAAGCACGCGCAGCGCGGAAAACCGGTGGGCACGGGCTCTGGCTTTTAGCTGCGGGTCTCTACTTACCCAGGCTTCAACGCTGTCTCGTGTGAGCCAGGGATCCGTCTGCCCGCGCCCCGAGACGAACCGATCGAAAGATGCCAAATGCGTGACATAGGTCTTGTCCTGGTAACCGAGCGCCTGCCGTAGCTTCAGCAACTCGTGCATTGCGGGCGCCAGGACGCTTTGAAGGGTCGGCACTTTCATGATCGAGCCTCCCCGGGCCAGGGCAAGCCGACCGACCGCAACTGCGCATAGTCGACCTTCGCGTAGATGCGGGTCGATTCGATGCTCCTATGACCCAGCAGATCGGCGATAGTTTTTAAGCGCTGGCCTTGCGCGAGCGCGCGAGTCGCCCAGGCGTGCCGAATGGCATGACTCCCTTGATGGGGAGACGTAATGGCCGACTGTCGAAAAGCACGACTGACCACGTTGTACACGCTGCCGGCGGCCAACGGCTGAAATGGCGGGTCCGAAGACAGGAACACCTCTCGCACCGCGCTATTGGGACGCCCTTCGCGAATGTACTGCAAGAGCGCATCGCCGACCGCGGCTGTCAGAGGTGCGTTGATTGGCCGGCCCCGTTTCGCCGCAGGAAAGGTGATCCGAGCATCGCGCCAGTGCACATCGTCCAACCGCAGGCCACTCAACTGACCGGCGCGTACGCCATACGTCATCAGCGTCAATAAGATGGCGAAATCGCGCCGGCCCAGTTTCGTGCTTCGGTCGACGGTCGCCAGCAGTTTTGGGAGGTCTTCCCACTTCGGCCCGCGAGGCAGACGGTCGAGGGCGAAACAAGGCACTCGACCGATCGTATTGGCGATGTCACGCCGGAGGTTGCCTACATCGAAAGCGAACCGCAAGAAGCTTCGCAGCGCGATTACCAGATCCTTGCGCGTCGATCGCGCGAAGCGTGGCGCTTGACGTTGCACATATTCCCTAACGCGTGCCGACGATAGCTCCGCCAGGCGGTCTGGCGTCGCATCCTGCCCCAGATCGAGCAAGAAGGGCTCAACGTGCCCGCGGTAGAGACTCAAACTCTTCGCCGCAAGTCCACGTTGCCGCTCTAGGAACTTGAGCCAATCGTCCAATACCCAGCTATAAGGGTGCTCGACGGATGGCTCAGGTGGGATGATTCCGCTAATACGCAGATACCGAAGTAGACCCCGTGCCCCGCGGTTGCCCCGCACCGAAGGCATTGAGTAGCCGTTGCAGCATTGCCAGACGGGCAGTTGCCCGATGAAGTCGCGGAGATGGCGGTCGCAGATTTGCTGTACATCTGTGACACCCGCTTCTGCCAGGAAACGCGCAAACTGCGAAGCTCCAAGTATCAAATCATAGAGCGATCTTTCCGTGTAGCCAACTGTCGCCGCAGCAGCTACGAAGCCATCCATGTACGGGCCAAGTGGTCCTGATCTAACGGCGTGACCCGCCTTCCGTGATCGGATGATGCTTTCGAATATCAAGTTTGCCTCCTTCACCGCCGAAAGCGGTGGAGGCACCCATTGAATCAGCCTTTATGTGGAGCCAGGGACGTTGAGAGGAGGGGGCTGACGCTGGAACGACAACGGGTTGCGCACGCTGGCGATCCACACTTCACATAACTCGGCACTGCACAGAATCGAAGTGGTCGAGCGTCTTTTGGGGATCGCGGAAGGCGGCCTGCTTGCGCCGCCTCTCCAGCAGGCGGTCGCCGCGCCGGGTCAGTTCGTCGGCGACCAGGCACGAGATCAGATCGATGGGCGCCATCGCCTCGGTCTGCGCCTGGTGCAAGCGTGTTTCCAGCACGGTGGCGATGCCGCCGAGCCGCAGTTGTCGTAGAGCATGTTGTAGTTCGATGAGGTTCATAGTTTAATCTCCTTTGGTCTTCTGTTCGATGAAGTCGCGATACTCGGTCAGTTGGCGAATCAGCGGATCCACCTGGCGCAAACTCAGCGGCAGTTGTGGCTGGCGCTCCAGGTAGCGGCGCACGAAACGGTACTCGCAGGTGGAGCCCACTTCCAGCGCCACGGCGCAGGCATCGTCGACGCTGGCGGTGCCGTGCTTCTTGGCCAGCGACAATAGGCCCAGAATGTGTCGCACGGCGGTCTCGCCGTGCTCGCGGTGCATGCCGCGGCACAGCGCCCCGATCTGCGAACCTGCATGGTCGGCGCGGTTCAACAGTTGTTGCGTGCCCGTCGGGGTATGCTTGGGGCGGTCTTGATCTTGGATGCGATGGCCGCCGCGCGCCTGGCGCAGATGCTCGCGCAGCAACTGGCCGGTGGTGGGGTTCAGCAGGCGCACATGCCGGACGTCCCATTGCACACTCACCCGTCGGCCGATCCAGCCGGGAGGCGCGCCGTAATACGCCGCTTCGACCTCCACGCAGCCGTCCAGGTGCACCGTGCGCTCGCCGAACTGGTAATAGCGAAACGGCTCGATGGGCAGCGGCAGCAAGGCCGGCCGCTCTTCGGCGAACATGGCCGCGACCTGCCGCTTGGTGGTGCCATGGATGCGCGTGTCGGCCCAGTGCGCCTCCCAATCGTCCAGGTAGGTCTGCGCCTCCTGCTGGCTTTCGAAGCGCATGCCCTTCAACGGGGTCTTCTGCGCGTGGCCCACGCCGCTCTCCACCTTGCCCTTGCGATCCGGGTCCCGCACCCGGCAGGGCATCGCGACCACGCCGTAGTGCCGCAGCATGTCGGCGTACACGGGGTTGATGGTGGGATCGTAGATGTCGGGCTTTAGGACGCCTTCGCGGAGGTTGTCGAGCACCACCACACGCGTGCAGCCTCCCAGGCGGCGGAAGGCTTTCTCGTGCAGTTCGGCCCAGGTCTGCGTGCTGGATTGGAACACCAGGAGACGAACCGACTTGCGGCTGTAACCGAGGGTCAGCACGAACAGGCGCGTGCGGCGGTACTTGCCGGTGTGCGGGTCGCGGACCATGGGGCCGGTGCCGTAATCGACCTGGGCCTCTTCACCGACCGTAGTCTCAATAACGCCGCAGGCTTCTTTGGACGACCCGCCGACCAGCTTGCGCACGAATCGCTTGACGCTCTGATAGCCGCCCGTGAAGCCGCGGGTGTCGACCAGGTCCTGCCAGATCGCCATGGCGTTGCGGCCACGGGAGAGCCCCAATTCGATATCATCGCGATGCACCGCGCACGCGCTGGCCGACGTCGGCGACACCGCCGTTTGCTCGGCGAAAGCCACGCCAAAGTCGGTGGTCACCCCGATGGCCGGTTTTGCGTCGACCGGGTCGGCGCCGACCTCGTTGGCGGAGTCGGTCGCCGCTGTGACGGTGGCCCCATCGGCATCCGAAGGAGTTTCGCAGGAAGGCGCCGCTGTGGCCAAGTCCGCGCCAAAGTCGGTGGTCACCGCTATGGCCGGTTTTGCGCCGGGCAGTTGGGAACCGGCTTCGGCTGCCATTGCCGGCAGTGGGTCGGCGACCGGCGATCCGCGTCCCCATTGACCTGGTGCTCGAACCGCAACACCGGCCTCTCTTAGATAGGTCGCCGCCGTTTCCCGCCGGACGCCCGTGCTCTTCTGAATCCGCCGCAGCGACCATCCCAGTCGTCCCAGCGCAATGATTTGCTGTTTAATTTGCTCGTTCAAGACGTTGCTCACATCGACGCAGGGTACTCGCCCTCACGCCTGAGTTAACGTCCTGGTTTAGCGGTTTATCGTTGGCCGGTTTTGAAGTGACCCTCTATGGCCGGTTTTGGGTGACCCCCGAGGTTTTCAACTATGCAATTGGCACCGGCGCGCAAGGTACACGGTGCGTGAAGAATAGCCCCTGCGACCACCGCCGCAGTTCTCGTACGTCCGCCTCAGGCAGGTCTGGAATGGCGGGCGCCATCAACATCGCTCGATTCACCAAGCCATTGCGGTCATCGGCAACGATCATCTCTCGACACTCGTTACACGCGGCCCAGTCGGCGTCGCTCTCGCCCGTAATCGGGCCGTAATCGATAAGAAAGGGTCTGGCGCGGAATCGCCAGGCCGGATTCGGAGCATTACAAAAATCACAAATCATGTTGGTTTCCTCAGATTGATTGCGAGGATCGAAGCTGGCCCGCAGAGCAATAAAGAAGTTCGGAAGGAGCTGTACCGAAGTGAAGGCAGTCGTTCGTTTAGATCGATACCCCGTACCATGAGGGGATGGTTCCCGGCTTGAAATCGCGCACTTCCTGGATTTTCTGCCTTGCTGGCATCATCGCCGTAGGAATTCTCTCGCGGGTTGTCCATACCGGGCTGTTGGTCTTCGACAAGTACCTAGGAGACGCCTTGTACGCGGCGATGGTCTACGCGATTCTGCGTCTGTTTTGGAGAGCTGCGGCACGTGCGCGGGTGGCCGTGTCCGCCATGGCAATCATGACCGCCATCGAATTATTTCAACTGACAATGATCCCGGCGCACCTGCTGGCGAATGAGCATGTGGTGGTGCGCATCTGCGCGCGTCTTATGGGAACGGAGTTCAGCTTCCTGGATCTGCTCACGTATGCGGTGGGCATCGCGTGCATCTATCTCGCGGATTCTTCGAATACGTGAAGGGCCAGGAGGACTCGCGTTCCGCCTGTGTACGGACGTCACCGTAGGGGGAGTCTTTCCGCTATTTCAGGAGGTCTTCAATACTCTCGGCGTCAAGCACACGTACGCTCAATTCTTCGAGGTCTGCCGCGGATCTGCCAGTCAGTCGCTCCTCGGCCCAAGCCGGAATCGCGCCGAAACGCTTTTCGATAAGGCGGCGAAGGACTGTGAGTTCGCCCTCGCGCAGGCCCCTCTTGTACTCGCGGCCGAGCACTCTGTTGTCCAAAGTATCACCCAAAATAGGCATCTTTCGCGCCTCCCGTTCTACAGTTTCTTCCAAGTGCCGAAGGCCAGCCAGGATTAATAGCTGTCCCAGCGCGGTCGCCCGCTCTGCCGGCATCAAGCCGGCGATCCGCTCGACGATCCTCCTGACCGCATCTTTATGGTCCCGCAATCGCGCCAGGATCGCAATTACGTTATCTCCGACGTCCTCGCTTTCCAGCAGCCGCTCGCCGTCCAACTCGCGAATGTCGAAAACACGGTACCGGAACCAGACGTCGTCGCCGCGAAGTTCGCTTTCCATGCGAAGCGGGGCCTCACCCACATAGAGCAGCACCTGGCGCGGGAATCTTTCGAACAACCGGAAAACTCCGAGGCAATACTCCGCCATTCGGAGCGGCATGGTCGCATCGTTTCCGCTCTGCAATTCGAGGTGCACGAGACCCTTCTCGGCGGTCTCGCCGAGGAGGTCCACCCGGGAATTCTGCACTTTGCTCATTTCGATATCAAGCCACGTTTCCACTGTGCTTCCGGTCAACTCGCGCATCGTGAGCTTGGCCGACCCGCGCAACAGCAGCTTCAAGGCTACGTCGTATTCCTGCATGAATCTCTTCCATTGTGACGCTGTTTCGTCTCGGTCGTGACGCCCCTTTAGTCGGAATGCCAGATCCGTGCATCGACCTTGCCCGGCGCGAACGCCGCTTCAGGAGCATCTCGACTGGCGTGCCGGTGCAGGCCACGTTCTCCGCCATCCCACTCGATCGGTAGCGGCCAGAGCCGCCGATAAATGTGTACGGTGAGGGGTACCGCTGCAAGCGCTCCGAAGAATGCGCTCGCGGCGCTGGCCTTTAACCCTTGCGAAAGCAGGACACAGTAAACCACAAATAGGCAGACCAGCAATGTTGCGGCTTTCGCGCGTTTCATGGTCGGCTCCCTGCGGCGTTCGCTGTCACTGGACTGGTTTCGATGCCAATATCGCTGTCCACAGAAGCATCAGTGGCTGAACTATCCTTCCCATTTGGAAAGACTACAGCTGCAGACGGCGGCGACTGAGGCTTGATGAGAAAGTGAGAATGGGAACAATAAAGACAGCTCGCGGCTGCTGTGACCGCCTGTACCGCCTCCACAAACTGCGCCGGTAGTTGGCGAGCTTCGCCTGCCCTGGTGAAAAACTCGGGCGCGATCTTTCCCGCGACCGAGCGATCTTTCTCCACCAGGTCGAGCGGCAGTTGCCCGTGCCAGCCACGAAACATCAACTGCGACCAAATCCGGGGACGCGTCCCTTCCTTTTCCGCCCTCAGTTCATGCCGTGCAATTAGCAACTCGTATGTGTGATTGACCCGGAGCACCTCGACACTCACCAGCACGGGAGCCAGGACAATAGCGTGGTCACCGTTGCTCGTCAGGGAGTCTGGGCGGACAAACCATGGCAGGCGCTCTCCGCCCTCTCCGCAGAAGCTGACGTAATGGCCAAATTCCTTAATTGCTCCGCCGGACTCCCGGCCTCGCAGAACGTGGCGTTTCGTTGCCTGCTGAAACTCTATGGTGATGCTGGGAGTGCAATAGATCCCAGACTTGCGAAGCCGCTGCACCGCAGTGGACGGCAGTGTCAGCCGCAACAAGGGGTTGGTCTTCTTCATGCGTACCTCTTCTGCGGGATTGGCCGGCCGAGGGCTTCCCGGATCATCTCCTTGGAGCACCCGGCCCAGCAAATGTACTTTCTTGGTTCCTCGACCGCTATGGCGAGATTGTCGCCGCTCTTGTCCCGGTTGGCGTGCGCGCACGATGGGCAGCGTGCGATCCAATTCCGCCCGGCCTGGCGCCGCACTTCGACATAATCCAGAATTCGAAACTCGTTTGGCGCCGAAGTGTAATACCTCTTCGGAATCTCCGGCCTTCTCGCGTGTTGAATAAACTCTCCTGGGATCTCCTTGCCGGCGACGAAGCTCTGCAATTCCGATTCGGTCACCTTGCGGAGCCGCGCGAGGTAAGCCAGTTGGTCGGTGAGCGTATAGTCCGCGTTGTAGAACCAGAATCTCCAGCCGCGGCTCTCCTTAGCACCCCGATGAACGCCGAGCGGTCCGCGGATCGCATTGCCAAATTCATCAGGGCCTATCTCATCCTGACGCGGGAAGATTTCGATTCCTTCTGGCAGTCCGGCACCCTTTATCGGCAGACCCAGTCGCAGAGCGGTGTGATAGATGTAAACCCGGCAGTCCCTCGCGAGCGCCGGCTTCTCGAAAAAGATCCACAGGTGGCCGCCGCGGTTCGATTTCTCCAGCGCGGGCTCCACGCCGTCCTGAGTCAGCTCATATTGAAGTTTCAGCAGGTGCTCGACGGCGTTCTTGTAGTCGGCGTCGATCGCCACCCACTTTGAGCGTTGAGTCTTCGGATTGATCGAATACAAGCCGAGCGTGAGGTCGCCGGCAAGGTGTCTCCGCAACGTTTCCAAGCCCAGTGCCGGAGGTGGCTGCCCTTCGTGTGCTTTCGGCCGGAAATAGTAGTGGCGCCCCGTTTCCGGATGCGGCCTCATGGACTGAAGCGTGTAGGCGCGGCGGTTTACGAACAGCTGATGAAATTGAGCGGCCATGTCGGCCGTTGCTTGTCGCTGGAGGTCCACCGTTGCGCTCCTCTTCTCTGTATAAGGCATGCGCTGCATTCCTCCAAAAAGCGGTTCAGCGTTCAGGCTCGCAACGGTCGCGGATTGCTGGCAAGTGCCTTCAGCCCAAATGTTTGGCACAGCCCATCGAACTCTTCTTCCCGGAATCCGCCGAAACGTCCCTCGATCGGCAAAGCGAGCGAGTAGAACGTCTCCCGACTGCGGTCGTAGATGTACAAACACCCCGACTCCGGATCGTCTGGGACCATCAACATCAAGAGCGCACCTTTGGCAAAGTCCAGCCAATGAGCGATTCTTGCCTCGGCGCGCTTGGCGAAACCCACGATGGCTTCATCCTCGTCGAGCCGCTCCAAACCAAAATCCTGCAAGCGCAGGATGTCGTCTATCTTTACTGCGTCCATTTTGAAAGCCTCCTCCTCATGTGTCGTGACCTCCGCGCCCATCCTTATATATAGGGCGTCGAATTCGGCTGATTTTGCCTTCGCCTCTAGCCATTACGTGACCTGCCGAAGAACATCGATTGCCGCTCTTATCTTTGGTAGTGCTTCCATCGGCAACCTCTGGAGGCCACTGAATCGGAACTCCCCCCTGGCTGCTCGATCCACAACATCCGAGACCTTCATGTTCCTCAACCTGCCCACACGTTGCGCTTCGCGCATCAGATCTCCGCGTAACGTGGCGAGGATCTTCATTTCTTCACGGGAGAGCTGCTCGGCCGGGATCTGTCCGGCACCATTCTGGCGGAGAGTCGTTGCGCCAGCCGCCTTTTCAAGAGCTTCAATGAGTCGCCGTAGCACACTGCGATCCGGGATATCGTCCAGGCCGTCGCCAGCCAGATTCATCTGCTGGCAAAGTCGCGAGAAACTCGCCTGGCCGATTACTTCGGTGGCTGTACGAAGGCGTTCCACACCACGAAGGGTGTCTTCAAGCTTTGCCGACAGGGCACTCAGCACCGCCGCGTTCGAAATCTGCTCCGGATCCTCAGTCGCGGCGACCGCCTTTGTCACCGATCTTGCCAGACCAAGCCCCACCTGTTCACAGAGCGACTTCACTCGTGCCGTGAGAGTTGGCCAATCGACTTGGACCCCACCCGTGTCATGCATGTGCCCATTCGCGCCTGCATGGGCGTTTCCATTCTGGCTTGCAGTGACGCCTGATTTGCGCTTTGGAAGTGCCCAGTCGGGTAGCCGCGGTTTGGACAGCGGCTGCCTCCGATCGTCCAGATCGACCCAGTTGCCACCCAGATCGTAGAGGTATCGCCCCAATCCGAAGCATGAGCACGCCCGCTTGAATGCCTGCGCCTCAGCCGACGTTCCGGCATTCTCGTTGTCGGCCCACTCTTCGCCCAGGCCGCAATGCGTTCCAATGCCGTCGATTGTCAACTTGCACGTCACGACGATCTTTCCCGAAATGGTGGTTTCGTCTTTCCCGCCGTCCCTCCGCTCGAAATTCTGGATGACCTGTACTGCGTACTCCCGTGTCCAACCGCGCACTGTGAAGAGCGCGTTCAGGCGGTCTGTGTAAGCGCGTGGATCGGCATAGGCAATCACTTGACCTCGGCGTCTGTCTGAACTCGTATTCGTCACCCGCCACTTGATCTCGCCGGGGTCAAACGGGTTCTCGATCCCGGCGACAAACTGACGGACCTCTTCGTCGGTGTATCTCTGTAACTCCGACGGGTATTGCGGTGCGGTAGCGGGCGACAGTGCATCGGCGGTCCCCGCTGTAGCTGTGTTCGCTTGCATTTCATCTCCTTTCCTTGCATGTCAATTAAGGCCGAACCACAAAGGTGCACTCGCTGTGTCCCATGTGGTCGAAATAGAAACTTTCCTTTTGGGCACATCTTGCCCGCCTCCTTCACTCAAACTCATCAACCAGGTTCACTGGTCCTGTTTATCCGGTTCACCGGCTAAAGATGTAGAATGGTCTCTAAACAAAAACGCATTCGACCATAGCTCCGAACTCACATGGCCACACAGAAACTCACTGCCGAAATAATCAATGCAGCTATCGAAGGATTCGAGTCTCAAAAGCGACGGATCGACTCGCAGATCGATGAGTTGCGTCAACTGCTTAAACCTGCCGTCGCGGAAGCCGCCCCGGCATCCGGAGCCCTGGCCCCCCAGCGGAAGATAAGCGCCGCAGGCCGCCGAAGGATGGCAGCAGCGCAGCAAGCAAGGTGGGCCAAAATCAGGGGAGAAACTGAGCCAGCATCATCCGCACTGGCACCCAAAGCGACAAAGCAGAAAAGGAAGATGAGCGCTGCCGGAAGAATGGCCATCAGCGAAGCCACGAAAAAGCGTTGGGCGTTGAAACGAGCCGAAGCTCAGCAGCCACGGCCAATCGGAGCAAAGGCGGCGACAGCGAAGAAGAAATCCGGCAAGAAACAGAAAAAGGTGCCGAGAGCTGCGGAAGCAGTAGTAACAGCCACCGCTCAGTAGGCCGCTGACCGGGAACAATTCTGGCGCGCATCGCAAGCGCCAAGGCTCCGGAGTGCGGCGGCTTGGGCAGCTCATACCAGAATTTTAAGTACGACCGGAGCGAAACTGAACCAACAGGTGCGGTGTCTATCTCAAATATGCACATCCTCATTGCGGTTCTGGTTCTGTCAACGGGGATCGCCCAAGCTCAATCTGTCGTGCCAACATTTCGGATGGATCGCGTGCTCCCGGCCGGTGGTGATCGGCCCGCGCAACTCATGCCCGGAATGCTGGTCTCGATCTATGGCACGGGTCTCGGCCCCCGAGAGGGCTGCATCGGCCAGGCGGATACGAAAAAGACGGAAACGCCAAGTCCCCTCCGGCCCGACCAGCGCTTCGTGGATACGCTGACCTATCCCAAGGGGCTTTGCGGCGTGCAGGTCATGTTCGGCGACATGCCATCCGGGCTGTTATACGTTCAGGAAGCCCAGATCAACTTCAAGGTGCCGCAGGAGGCACCGGTGGAAGGCACCGCGCCGCTGCGCGTGGTGTACCAGGGCCGGATCAGCGCCGCTGTGGAGATGCATTTCGGCAACGAGGTACCCACGCTCTCTCTGGAACAACCGGCGCATGTCGGTGGTCCCGTCTGGGCTCACATCCAAGTGCCGCCTTTTCCGCGGTACGGCGATGTGCAATATCCCGTGGGCGTGGCTCCTGCCGATTTCGGCTGTCACCAGGTGGAAGTGCGGCGCAACGGCACTCTGCTCCCGCGAATTCCGATGCGGCCCACCGGTGGTATCGTCAACGGGCTGACTTGTGGCAACATCGGCATTCCCGGTCATGAGATGCAGCACAGGAACCGGCTTCCGCTGCACTTGTGGTACCGCTTCGACAAACCCGGCGTATACGAAGTGCGGTACGCGCGCCGTGGGGGACTGCCAGGAACGCGCGACTCGGCGCCGGTTTTCCAGACGGCCTGGGCTCGGATTGAGATCCAGTCGGCGGAGCCCACCATTTCCAGAGTCCGGCCGCAGGATCCTGCCGAAGCAATCAGCGATTACCTGCCCGGCATTCTGGGCTTCCCAGACGCGGCACACTTCTCCCTGGTCGCCGAGTATCTTTACCATCCGAACGAGACAGTGCGGCAGTACACCTCATTGGGCCTCGCCTACTGGCCCGACGACGAAATCAATCGCAGCCTCGCTGAACTGCTACACACACGCGGTCCGAGCGACGTCGTCGTCGAGCGGACGTTTCGCACACCCGGCGCAGTGGACTTTATCTTGCCGTACCTGCGATCGGACAACCCGGTGCTGATACGGGGCGCCGTTACCGGCGTGACGCGCCTGTTGTTTGCCGACCCGCCACTGCTTTCCGCTGAGTCCCGAGTGCGAACCGAAAATGCTTTGATCGCCGCCGTCGAAAACGTGCTGCGCACCGGCGATGGCCAAACCGGCAACAACTACGCCAGCGCTCTCGGCGGCGTTCACGACCCGCGCGCCCGCGACCTCCTTTGGGATTTCGTCAATCGGGACGTACTCACCGAACAATCCCTGATCGCCATCACTTGGTTTAGAAACCCGGCGGACCTGCCGCGCCTCGCTACCCTGCTCGAGGCCCCAGCCAAAGGCGACGCAATGCAGAGGACGTACGCCTCACTGCCTTACGCAATCCACCGCGCGTATGGCGACGCTGCCATACCGTTGCTAGAGTCGGCCATTGAAGGATCCGGCCACGTCTGGGTGCAGACCAACTGCGCCCGCGAGTTGGTGCAAGCCGGCCACAGATCCGGTTTCGCCTTCATCGCACAGGCCATCGAGCAGAACAAGTTCTACCGGCGCGAGATGGTGCAGTTTGTCGAGGACAGCTTTCCGGAGTTGCGCGGCGCGGACGACAGCAAGGTCTTGGCGTTCCTCAAAGCACGCCAGTGATCGGCGAAATGCTCGTGCTGCGCATTGAGCGTTCACTCCAACCCCACCGACATGATTGTCGGGCGAGCGCTCGACACTATCGAAGCCCGCAACGGTCGCAGCACATCTTGGCCGGCAGTCCTTCGATGCCTTCCTTCCCGATGATCGGAACCATTACCAGTCCGGCAACGGGATCCATCCACCACCAACCGAGCAACGCATTCAACAGCAGGCCACCCAGGAGAATCGCGGAAAGGTAGCTGCAGAAGTCGGCCTGTCTCGAATTGGCGTGCATCGCTCCGCTGCCAAGGTGGCGAGCAATACGTCGTTTCGCTCGGGCCAGCAGCGGCATGACGACCACGGAAATGGCGGCTATCACGATGCCTGCAATGCTTCGTTCCGGTGGAACGTGCCGGATCAACATGGAGCTGGATTCGTAGAGGATGTACAACGCCAGAGCAACGAAGCATGCTCCCACTGTCCGCAACGCAATTCGTTCGGCTTGCTCGCGCCGCGAAATGTCCAGGTCGTGATGAAGTCGCCAGAGCAGTGCCAAGCCTGACGCCACTTCGATCACGCTGTCCAGGCCGAAGCCTACCAACGACACGGAGCCAGCAATCAACCCAGCGACAATGGATGTCACGCCTTCGAGGCTGTTGTAGCCGATCGTGAAGTACTCCAACTGCCGGCCGCGGCGCACGTACTCTTGACGATTTGCCATGCTTGCCGCCGCCACGTTTCCATTATGCGAGATCTACGAACGCCCGATTTGGCGAACTGTCCACAGCTTTGCGATACACCGAACAACGGTGGCACCGCACACCGTCTGCACACTTTCCCAGTCATATACTCGATCAGAACTTCGAACGTACGCCGCAGGCGCGCCACATTGCAGTCGTCGCCGCGCGCCACCGCTGCACCAAGGTTCCACATCGACCCATTCCTCATCCCCGTTTCAAATCGCTGCGTCTCCAGAACAACACCAGTCCGCGCGCTCCACAAACTGCGGGCGCCACGGCGCCACCACACCTGGCATGCCGTTCTAGCCTCGACCGGCCTCCCATCTGGCCCACCCAATAGGCATTTCTGCCTCTACTTCGTTTGCCCTTACGAAGTCCGTCAAAATAAGGGGTAGTAAATTTTAAGGGTTTTGAATGCAGCTGATTACGGGGTGGTCGCTCAGGCCGAAATCAGCTCGAAATCAGGCCGATATCAGGGCAAAGCATCGAGTCTACGGGATATCGGCCAAGCGGTACACCTGCATGGTCTGCACATCGACAACTTCGAGTTCCGCCGGTTCGATCTTCGGAAGATCACTTGCCAAACCGATCAGGACCCGCTGACGGATCCGCCATAGGCGCTGCTTCAGCAACGAATGAATGTGGCGCGTGCCGGCCAGATACAACACGCGGTCCACGTTACGCTCACTTTCGAGGATGGATACGATGCGGCCGTATTCCGTTTGTGTTTTGGGTGTGCGCTCGTATTCGAGTGCAAATCGAAGCTGCCGGCCACCCAGCGAAAGTGTAATGATCGCGTCGTAGTCTTTCGCGTACTTGCCGACCGTCAGTTCGTTGCGGCAACGGATCTCCATTTCGTATTCCCATGACACCAGGGAGCGACTTCGCAGCAGATCCAGGTGGACCGCGTTGACACCGAGCGCGTGTGCGACGCCTAAACCACCCCGGCGCATTTCCGGTCCATCCTCCGGACCGCTATAGGGTATGCCAAGATTCTCGACGAGGTACACGAGCCCGGACGATGCGATCGCGAAGATCGGATCGTAGTGCACCATCGGAAGCAAATGCCGCGTGATGAAGCCATTGTCCGCCAGGCGCTTCACGCGCCACCAGAATGAGCCTCTGCTCAACTCGTTCCCGCTGTGCCGCATGAATTGCCACAACTGGGTTTGCGTTACGAACTTGCTGTACATCACCTGTCGCAGCAAGGGCAAATCCTGAGTTGGGCTGATCGCGATTGCTCCTTTGAAATAGCGCATGCCGACCTCACTTCACCGCGCGGGACAATACTGCAATCCACGGCCTATCCCGCCGGGGCTCCGCGCAGAATGTTCCGTGCGTGCCATGCACCCATCCAAATGGCGGCAAGACGATCAGAGCTTCTTGTTGCCCGTTGCCTTCACTGAACGAAACCACCTGCGCGGCATCGCACTTCCAGGCGCCCGCTCGGTCGATCCATCCGGTGTCGGCCGGGCTGATCCGGAACAGGTAAACATCTGGGGGCGTTCCTTCCGGCGTCAATTGCCGGAGGAAGAGTTTATTCCGTCCGTTCCAGACCGTCACACCCTCCGACTCGAAAACGCGATGGATGAGCCGGTCCGCAAACTGTGGATGAAACCCCGCGCACTCATCCACGCGAACGTGGCCGTAGATGCACGACCGGTTCCGCAATTTGCTCCCGGCCAAAACGCCACTCGTGTTGTAGTACGCGCCTCGCCGAGCGGAACCAGCGCAGCCAGCGCTTGCGCCCCTCGCCGTCCAAATCCTGCCGAAACTCTGCACCGTGACCAGCATCAGTCTTCCTCCGCGCCGGTCCCGTGGTCCGCGGTTGTCGTTGCCTTTGCCGCCACCGCCTTCCCTTGCTTCAATCGCCGATTCTCCGCCTCGAGTCGCTGAATTCGCTCGACCAGCGCCGCGCTGGCGCTGTCCGATCCTGCGGCGGTCCGGGTTTTGAGCCGCTGTTCCGCGCCCGTCACCCGCTCGGTGAGACTGTTCAGTTCCGCGGCTTTCTGTTCCAGTTGTTCGCTCAGGCGTGTGACCTGCAATTCCTTTGCGTCGTTGTCACTCTTCAGCCGTTGGAGTTCGCGCTTGTAATCTTCAAGACTCGCCGTCTCCGGCGTAGCAATTCCCGACTCGCCGGCTTCGATGACGCGGTTGCACGTCTCTATATGCAGGTTGTAGCGGTCGATCGCTTCTTTTGCCCTGCGCTTGCAATACTCGGCGTACCGCAAAGCGTCCGCGGCATGTTCCGCAAGCTGCCATCGTTCGCGTACTCGATCATTCTGCAACCAGGCCAGCGCAAACCAGCTCAAGATGACGAGGATGGTGGCGCCGAAGCTGTACCAGAAATATCGGTTCGCTCCGGCGTTCTCTAACCACACGCGGCGGCGCTCTTCCCAAACTGCACCCAGATTCACATCGCGTGGATTGAGCGCGTGAACCATCGCATCCAGCGGCGACGTACCGCCGTGTGTGTAGCCGCCCTGGGCCGCAAGCGGCGAATACTGCGCTGCTGGTACTCGTTGGTCAGATTCCTGGCGCCGGTGCCGTTGTGGCTTAGCCGGCGCCTGCTGCTGCGACGACACCGGTGCCGACGGCTGATCTTGAGGGCTGCTCTGGCCAATGAGAGCGGGATCGACCGCCATCAGCGCAACAAAGACAAAAACGTTACGATGCATCGCCGTGTCCTCCTCACCTTCTCCCGAAGCCGTGGATCTTCCGGCCCAACGCGGAGTTGACTAATTCCGGCGTCTTGAACCGCAGGTTGGCCCCTTGCTTTTCCGTGCGCGAATGGCGTAGCCGGGGCAATACTTCCCAATCAAATCCCGGGAGTGCGATATCCGGTGGCGTGCGGACGTGCAGGTGTTGGTGCAGCGTGCCTTTGCTGTCGTCCGTCATCAGGATCTGCATCTGACCTTTGGGCAGGTTCTTGATTTTCTCGTCCTCGGCGCGATACTCGCGCTCCTCCCGCTCCGTGGCACTCATGCCCTTCTGGAAACTCTCGAAGCCGAATAGTTGCTGACGAATCAGGGATTGTGTCCGCCGCGTGACGGCATGTTCGGCGGACGCGCGGATGAAATATCGCGCTGTTTCCTCATCCTGGGTGCGTAACGCGATCTTCGTATTCGGCGCCGACGTCACATCCTCCTTGAACCCCTTGCCGACCTTCAGCAGTTGCGGCAAGCTCTGCATCGAGAATAGAAATGCCGTGTTCGTTCCCCGAGCCGTGTTGAGGATCTGACTGAAATTCTGATAACCGAATGGCGCGAACTCGTCCATCACCACCGAAAACAGCGGCCGGTTCGCCCGCTTGCGTTCCTCCTCGCTCTCGTAGCGCTTCCCGACCACAAGCTGAATGTTCTGCAGCAGCATCTTGCCGAGGGCGCGCACCGGTTCGGTATTCTTGTTGACGTTCAGCGTAACGAACAGGATCAGCTCCTGTTCAATGACATCGTCGATGGACAGCAGGTCGTCATACGGCCCCGTAATGATCGAGAGCGCGTCGTCAAGGAACGTCATGCATTCATTGAGCAAGCCCTGGATTTTCGGCACACGATCGCGATCTTCAAACGACTGCATCAGGTTGCGAACGGACATCTCAAAATTTAATCGCCGCTGCATGCTGATCGAGGTATCGGTGCGAATATGCCGGCGTGCCTTGTCGATCTGCTCCTGCAGGACGCCCTGGTCCAGAACCGCCACAATCACGTCATAGAAGTTGAATCGAACCCCGGTGTAGTGCAGGATCCGGACGATGTCGGCCAGGTAATTTAACTGGTGCTTGCTAAAGAATTCGTCATGCAGGTTGAAGGAGCCAAACACCATGTTCACCTGCGCCATGTAGTCGTCGTCCTCCGTGTAGAACGGGTTGTAGAGGCTGGATAGTTCCGGCCGCGCCGGGTTGATGAGGCGGAGATCGTCGAGGCGGCCGGCGCGGTGAATATACGGCAGCAGTTCCTGAAAGAACTCCAGGTCGCCCTTACCGTCGAAGATCACCATGGGGATCTTGTGACGGTCTTCCGGCGGTCCCATTCGCCGCATCAAATCCTGGGTGATGATGTTTTTGAGCAGCGTCGTCTTACCGCTGCCGGTCATTCCCAGCACGATCCCCTGCATCACGCGATCCCCATGAATGTCGTACCCGAGAACAACCCCGCCTTGGTCCCATGCGGTCGAGACGACCCTTTCGTCACGGGCCGGACTTATGACGAGAGGCGGATGGACCTTCCGCTTTTCGCGCCGGGATCGACGTGTCGCGTAAAGCAGCGCCGCGCAACTCGCAATTGTTAGCGCACTGAGGATGTACGCCGCAAGTTCGGCAGCCTGTTCGTTGTTGAAGTGGTAGACCTTCGTCAGCAAGAGCCAGTAGCCAAGGCCGACGGCGAACAGGCCAATCGAGACGAGAAAAGCAGGAGTTTCAGACAGCGGCGCGCGAGCCGGCCGCCGGTCACCAGATGCCATGTTGTCCATATTGTTTTTCCTGAAGATCGAGCAGATTTACGTGTGAAGGAACTGGGTTAGGAGCAAGTCGGCGCCTACTACGACTGCGTAGAATGTGGCGGTTTTCAGCCGCTTGTGGACAGTTGCGCGGCGCATATCCGCAGCAGCCCCGGCCGATCTGTTGCGCATGAGACCGCAAACACCCAGAGCCGCCCAAGCGATCACCCCGCCAAGGACGGTAAGCAGCAAGGTCACTTCCACTCTGGGATGCTCATACCAAGGCGGCGGATCGAGGAATCCCACCGGATGTGCCGGGCTGGGGAGGGTAGGCAAGCGTTCCAGCCACGCAACGTAGCCCGCCTCCACCAGAATCAGCGCAGCGGCACTCACCAGCAGGCCCGCATCCTCTCCTCGTCGCAGGATTCGATTCAGAAGCGATTCCTTACTCCTCGCCATGGCAGTTACCTCGCAATCGCGTTGAGATTGAAGTAGAGAGCCAACCCGAGCGACGTGAGACCGAGCGTCCCGAGAATGATGGCTTCCTGCTTGAGCTGGCGTCGGGTCTTGACGTCGAAGCGGTTGGCTGGTTCCAATACGGCATTCGAGAGACGCTTCCACACGCCGACGTCGCACGCCTTGTCGAAGCGCGCGCGGAATCCCTCCACGATCCGCGTTGCGGAGGGGGTCTGGATACCGCTGTCTAAGGGTATCTTGGGGTGCATTCTCGACCGCACCAGGTGCAGAGCGTGCTCGGGCGTGATCTCAACTTGTGGCACCATCGTTTTCACAGCACCAGCACCGCCGTTACATCTCCGGCGCCATCCGACGGAAAAGCAAATCTCACGACGGCGGGACCGTTCGTCCGTTGCGGCCACTCAAACGTGATCAGTCCCCACGTGGTGCCGCCCGGTGCCACCGCATTTGCGTGCACTTCGGCATTCAGCACTTTGACCGGAGCCTGCCCCTGGCTCGTGATCCGAATCCCATCGCCGACAACCTGGCTCTGAGAGAGAGCGTAAAGCGATCTGGAACTGTGTGGCGAGCGAAGCGTGAACACACCCGGAGTGCCCGGCACGTAAGTCGATCGACCGTTGTTTTGGATTGCGTAGCGAACGTAAATGCGGTCGTCCTTCCGATAAATGTCCTTCAGAATGACTTCTACGCGCGTATGATTCTTCGTTTTCCCTGCCACGCGTACCGGTGTGCTGGCGAGCAATATCTCCGAAGCGATTTTCGCCTCCTCAGCGGCCCGCGGGTCCTCCACGGGTTTCTCCGGAACCGGTAGTTTGGCGATAGTGGGGCGGGGTTCCTGGTCGATGGCGAAGTGCATCTCCTCGACGGATGGCGCTGGGATAAGTTCGTAGCTCAAACGCCCGGAGGCGGTCCAGATAAAGAGGTTCGTGGTGGCTTCCGGGTCGAGGGGCTGAACGAACACCTTGTTGCCGCGCCATTCGATTTTGTATGACGAGCTTCCTGCCGCCACCTCGATGACAGGCTCCGCCAATTCGATGACGCTCAAATGGTTCGGTGCCGTTTCGACTCGGATCACTTTATGCGAGTCCGACTTCTCTGTCTCGATCTTTTGGGCGTTGGCCACGACCGCGATGGCAATGGTGAAGGCAATGATTTTCTGCATTCCCAAGTTTCCACTGATTCCTGCATCGCTCCAAAAACTCTTGGCCCGGCAGGGTCTCGAATTGCACATCACAGCCGCAAGACAGGCTCCAGTGGCTGAAACCCGGGCTCACCTATCTGGCAAGGCGGAAAGAAATTCCGAGTATCTATGCCCCGCTGGAGTTCGCAGGAAACCGGCCGACATCTTCGGAATGTTTCGGCATCGGGCAGGACCATTCCTTTTTCGGCCAATATCAGCGTCAGGCGTTTCCCGTCAACTTGACAGAGTTGGTGAGCATTCGCAGTGGGGTGATCCAGATCAAGGCTACAATCCTTCGGTTAACAGCAAACCCGGTTTTAGCAGCCTCACAATGCAACTACAAGGCTTAGGCGTGCGGAATGCGAGTTTTCGCGTTAACTGGGGGGACTCTGGGGGGACCATCACTATTTGCACGTTTTTCTTGGTCGGCTCCGGGGTGCCAACTGTAGAGTGGCCGACCTGCGCGCCCCCAATCCTCACGAGGAGAACTTCGATACCGGTCGCCAGAACCCCCGCAGACGAGTTTGCAGCATTCGCTAACGATTCGTCCCCCGAATCGATAGGCCCGACCGCGTCGATCTGAATGCGCAGCCCAATCCAACCGCATCGTTGATCACAATTTGGGCGTCCGCGATGTTGATAATTCCGTCTCCGTTCAAATCGTTGATCGCCGGGCTTGAGCCTAATGCTTCGTCGATCATGCTTTGCACGTCGGCCACAGTTGTGATTCCCTTGTGACCGATATCGCAGGTGTCAAACACCTGGAAGCTCTGGTCGACCGGAGTTGCCGCCGAGTAGTTGGTATTGCCCCCTTGTGTCGCCTCGACGGTGCACTTTCCGGTGGCCAAGAGCGTCACCGTCGTGTTGTTCGAAATGCTGCAGGTCAACGGCGTAGTGGAGGCAAAGCTCACCGTCAAACCTGAAGAAGACGTCGCACTGACGCTGAACGTCGCGCTGCCGAACGGCAGATTGCCGAGCGTGCCAAAGCTGATCGTCTGGCTCGCCTGTATCACCTGGAAACTCTGATCGACCGGAGTTGCCGCCGAGTAGTTGGTATTGCCCGCCTGTGTCGCCTCGATGGTGCACTTTCCGGTGGCCAGGAGCGTCACCGTCGTGTTGTTCGAAATGCTGCAGGTCAACGACGTAGCGGAGGCGAAGCTCACCGTCAGACCTGAAGAAGACGTCGCACTCACGCTGAATGCCGCGCTGCCGAACGGCAGACTGCCGAGCGTGCCAAAGCTGATCGTCTGGCTCGCCTGTGTCACCTGGAAACTCTGATCGACCGGAGTTGCCGCCGAGTAGTTGGTATTGCCCGCCTGTGTCGCCTCGATGGTGCACTTTCCGGTGGCCAAGAGCGTCACCGTCGTGTTGTTCGAAATGCTGCAGGTCAACGGCGTAGTGGAGGCGAAGCTCACCGTCAAACCTGAAGAAGACGTCGCACTGACGCTGAACGTCGCGCTGCCGAACGGCAGACTGCCGAGCGTGCCAAAGCTAATGGTTTGCGATTCCAAGCCGATGATGGTGACGTCCCCGGCGCTATTGCCACCCGACCCGCCTCCGGAAACACTGACTTGGTTCGTAACCGATGCGGCAGCGCCATTGGCCACGTTCACTGTTACTGTGATTGCCGGATAGTTCTGACCCCCTGCCAGCATGGTGCTCGTGGTACATGTGGGCGGTGCCGTGCAATCCCATGTCGTCCCGCCGTTCATGGACACCAACGTCAGCCCGCCAGGGATGGCCTCTGTCACTGTCACTTTCCCGCTGGTCGGACCTGCTCCAGTTGCGTTCGACACTACCACGCTGTAGGTGGCGCCGTTTTGTCCATGCGTGAAGTTTCCACCGTGCGAGCTTGCGGCCAGGAGCACAGGTGCAGGAATGGAACTGGTCATAGCGGGTTGGTTCCCGTTTCTTTCGGCCAATACATACAGGAGCGGATGGGCCGGGTCCATCATGGCCACTATTGGCCCAAAGAAACCTGAGGAAGGCTGGCTAGCGCCGAGATTGACGGCCGCCGAGAAAGTTGCGCCCTTGTCGCCCGAATATGCGTAGAGTACTTGAAAAACCTGGTTGGACTCATTCCATAGCATATGCAGCCCTTCATTGGAGTCCAGCAGCACGATCGGCGAGTAACGCGGGGCGTTCGCAGCGCCACTCACGCGAAGGTACGAGTTCCAGGTCTTACCACCGTCAGGGCTGGAAGTGTAGTAAATGTCTCCATTTGAATTCGCACTTGCATCTAAGTACGCAGCGTAAATGGTCGTACCATTGGAGTCGATGGCCAGCGAGGACTGCCCTCCTGCCTTGTGTAGTACCTGATTGACTCGGACTTTTGTGTGAGGGTAGGCTGAGGCTGTGGTGCCATAAAAATAAACATCACTGTTGGTCGAGTCGTATTCCAGCATGAATAGCGAGCCATTCCGGGCGACGAGTTGGGCCACGGAGTAAACATAGCTGTCAGGAGTATTGGCATAAAACTCTGGCTGGAACGTCGTGCCACCGTCGGCGCTTCTGGCTATCCAAATAGGGCTGCCCTGGTAATTTCCGCTGAGGTCCCGCGCCACGCCGGGATAGGCCACATAGACGCTTCCCATGCCGTCCGAAATGACCTTGGGACTCGAGGCATTGTTTGTGTAGTAGCCGCTATAAGCAACTCCGGTCCGTACGGCCACAGGAGGGCCGAAGCTGGCGCCGCCATCAGTGCTGCGCGCGTAATAAACGTCTGATCCGATAGGGCTGCCCCTGCCCCACCACGCGACATGCACTACATTCGACGAGTCAACTGAGAGGTCAAAGGACGAATTGATCGGATAGGCGTCGGTGACCAGCACCGGCCCGCCGAAGGTCACACCTCCGTCCACGCTCTTTACGACCTGCAATCCCCCGGTTGGGACTGGAAATGCTACAAATACCGAACCATCACTGCCGAGCGCCGTTCGTGCGCCTGATTGTTCTGGCAAGTCGTGGAAAGCCTGAAACTGAAGAGGGCCAGCAATCGGAGTTCCGGACTGCGTGATCGTGAACGATTGTCCGGCGATGGTTATGCTTCCTACGCGCCCAGCGCCGGTCGCGTTGGATGCCACCAGATAATTGACCGATCCATTTGCCAACCCTGTTGAACCATTCTGGATGGTGATCCAACCGACGGCGGAGGATGCGGTCCAGGAACAGGGGTAAGTTGCCGCTACCGAGCCGGCACTGAGTCCCCCGGTCGCTGAGAACAGGAGGTTGTTTGCCGTAGCGGAATAGGAACACGTGGAGCCGGCAGATTGGCTGACCGTGAAGGTCAGACCGGCAATCGTAAGCGTGCCGGTTTGCGAAGCCCCCGAATTGTTGGGCGCCACCGAGTAGGCGACCGAACCCGATCCATTGCCCGCCGCACCAGATGAGATTCCAATCCACGGCACATTGCTGGCGGCCTGCCATGGACATCCCGGGAGCACCGTCACGGAGACTGTGGAAGTTCCGCCCGCCGATAGGAATGCCTGGCTGCTCGACGCCAGCGCGTAAGAGCACTGGCTGAAACTGGCGGCCTGAACGATCTGGTCATTCATGGTCACATTGACGTTGTTCAAAGGTCCCGTGTACGATCCAACTCCGGAGCCTTCCCATCCGACGAATGTATAGCCGGCGTTCGGCGTAGCGTAGATGGCCACCGGCTGGCCCTGGTTCGAGTAGCCGATAGCGGAAGCAGTAACCGACCCTTGGCCGTATGCCGCAATGGCCAAACTGAACTGCGTCGCGTAAAAGGCCGTGTACGTTGTGTCGGTTGAGGGAGATACGCTATGCGAAGTGGTTCCGCCATCGCTCCAACTAGTGAATTGATACTGCCCGCCGGCCGGGCGAGACTGAGTGGGATTAGTGGTCAGCGTGTGAGTTGAGCCCGGAACCCAGTCGAATGCCTGTGGACTATTCTGGTAGGAATTGCCATCTACCAGGTAGGCGATACCGGGGACGGTCGTTTGGACCGTAACATGGACCACCGGCGCTGGGGCTTGTTTGGGAGCCTTCCGAAGAACGCCGCCTCCCGGTGAGCCATAATTGTATTCCAACCAGTAGACGCTAGCGGAATCCACGGCAATTGCCTGGGGATTGGCGAGACCGGAAGCCAGTGTCACGGGCGTTCCTCCGGTGACGGAGGCCTGCTTGACATTGCCCAAGGTCTCCTCCACCCAAAAGACACTCGCAGCATCGATCGCCAAGTCGTAAGGAGCGTTCAAATTGTCCACCAGGATCGATTCCAGGCCACCCTGACCGACATAGTTCGCCTTTATCTGGCCATCCGTGAAGGCATATTGAGTCCAATAAACAAACGTTCCGTCCGTCGCAAGGCCCGGCGTATTCGTACCGTAGTCAATGTAGGTCGAAGTTCCTCCGGCTATCGGCACCTTCATGACGTTTCCGGGCTTGACCATTTGCGACCAGTACACATTCACTGAATCCACCGCGATCCCCGAGGGCGCATTGCCCGCGTCGTTTGCGAGGATGGTTGGGGTCCCACCGGCTTTTGGCGCGGAACGGATGGTTCCGCCGACGGGATCGGTCCAATACAGATTGTTGGCGTCAACGGCAATCCGGAAAACGGAAGTCAAGCCTGATTGGAGGGTCGAAACGGCCCCTCCTCCCGTTGGTACTCTGCGAATCGTGGAACTGTTGGTGGCGCCTTCGCTGAAGTAGACGTAGGTGCTATCCACAGCTATTCCGGCCGGTTTGACCATGCCCGACGCGAGTACGGTCGGAGTATTGGTTGAGCCGTTACCTGGAATGCTCAAGACGCGCCCGCTTCCGTTGTCCGTCCAGTAGACTCGAGTGGTATCCACGGCAAGGGAGAGAGGACTGCTGAGTCCGGCTGCTAATGTCTGTACACTGCCGGAGGGACTCGTGACGGAAACTGGGAATGACGTGGAAACGGCTGAGAGAATATTGGTGTGAATGCTGCAACGCGCTTGAATGGTCACGCTGAAATTGCCCTGGCTGCTCCAGGTTTTACTGGCTGAAACGGTCCCTACAGCTAGCCATCCGGAGTTAGTGCCATCACCCCAGGAGAATTGGTACTGGACGGCGTGGCCCAGGTTCGAGACTCCTCCGCCTGCGTAGTAAAACTGGTAGCCCGCCCCAGTGGTCACCACATTTTCTCCAGTGGGAGGGTTTATGGTGGAAATCGTTTCCTGCTGCGTCGGGTTGGCAATGGTCACATTTAGGGCCGCGGACGATGAGGAGATGACTTGGTTATCGATGGCGCAGCGGGCCTTGACCGTCACCGGGTACACCCCGGCAGTGAACCATGCCTCATTGGCGGCCGTGCCGGGAGACATCCAGGGAGTGACGTCGCCATTCCCGAAGCTGAATTGATATTGCAGCGGGTGACCAACGCTCGACACTGCGCCGCTGGTGCTGTAGCTATAACCAGCCGCGGTGACGCCGCTGGTCGTCCCCGTCGGCGTTCCCGGAACACTGATCGTCTCGGCCGGTGTGCTGGTGATGTACACGAGCAGAACCGAAGAGGGATTCGATAGGACGGTGGTGTTCGTGGCAGATCTGGCATCTACCCGAACGGAGTAGGTTCCGGGGGCCGGCCAGGAGTTGGATGCGGAAGTTACCCCGACCGGCAACCAGCCTGAGGTAGTGCCATTCCCCCAATCGAATTGGTATTGAATAGTGTGGCCTAAGCTCGAGACCGCGCTGGTGGTGACACTGAAAGCATAGTTCGCGCCAACTGCACCGGCGGTCGGACCGCCCACAGCGGGCATCGAGATGGTCTCGACCGGGGACGACAAGGCCACCTGGAAGTATAGCTTGTTGGAAACCGAACCCCATCCGGCGCTACTGTGTGCAGTCATATCCCAGCGGTATGAGGTGCCATTTGCCAGGTAGCCAGAAGGAATGGAAAGCGACGCCAGGGATCCGGAGATCAACTGGTTGGAATACACGATATTGGTGTCACCGTACGGATACTTGCTGATGTAGAGCCCATAAAGATCGGCTCCAGGCGAGGCGCTCCACGTCATGGTGGGAGTAGTCGTTGCGACGGGAGAGATACCGTCGGTCGAGGCGCCAGGAGATACCACGATTGGCGGCACTGGGGGTACTGCCGTTCCCTGGAAATTGGCCGTGTAGGCCGCTCCGCCCGACGGAACCGTGATCGTTCGTGGATTCTGGGTGTTTCCATCGTTCCAGTTGGCGAATTTCCAGCCGCTGTAAGGGGTGGCCGAAATCTGTTGCTGCGAATTGACCGGATACGTAGCAGCCCCGCTGACCGTTCCGCCGTTGGAGGGACTCGCCTGTAGGGTGATAGCGGCGGACGACGTTATGCCTATCTGCAGGAGCAGCTTCTTATACTCGAGGTTCGTCAGATCGAAGACCTGGGGGGTCCAGGTATAGTCGATGAATTGGACCTCATCCGTAATTTCGGGCAGCAGTTCGAAGTAAATATTGAGATTCGGTGGTTCTATCGTCGCCTCCAACTGGGTCTTGAGACCAACGGTTGCCGTGGCGTCGACGCCGTAGCCGTCAAATGTAAGACCGGGACCCAAAGCTACCCTTGGCTTCACATAGACGTTGGCCGAGTTGTCGACACTGTAGTTCGCACTGCCGCTGGCGCTGATGGAACAGGTATCTCCGCCGTTATAGCCGGAGCCGCAACTGTAGCCCTGGGGGCATGGGTTGGGACAAAGGACGACTTGCACCGACTTGGAGCCGAAGACGGCGAGATCGAGGCTGAATCCTCCGGTTACCCGCGCGGTCACCTCACCGCTCACGGTCCCAGTCACGCTTCCGGTAATGCCATAGCCCCCGACCAAGTCCACGGTAGCAGTCACGGGGATGCCGAAGACGTCGAAGTCGGTGTCAGCGAACGTGGCGAGGGGAATATCGTCGGCTGTTTTCCCGATCGTAAAGGTGTAGATGGCGGTGGCGCTGCCGGTCAGCACCGGGGTGAAGAGAACATCGCCGGTGACGGTGGGGTCCAGGTACGGGGCGGAGTAACTCAGGTTGATCTCTCCAGTGACGGAGAGGGTCAGCCCAGTCTGTACCTCGATGGTACAACAGCCTTCGTTATCCAGCTTGGTGTCGGTATTGAGATTCCAGCTAAGTTCAGCGGACGTGTCCGCCTTCACCGGGCCGGAACGTAGAATGTCCTCGAGGTAATCCGGGCGCAGCTTGTTCATCGACTCGGGGCTGGTTGTCTCCGGCCGGACCAGACGAGTGGCGGCCGGGGGGGCAGTGGGACTGGAATCACCTGGGAATCGCAGCGGCCGGTTATCAATGAAGATGCGAAATTCGCTGAAGGCATCGACGAGCCTGGCCGATGTGGTGCCGATCTCCATTCCCGCGGGGCCAACCGATACCGATGTCACCCTGGCTACCAGACCGAGGGGAAGCCGGCTGCTTTTTTCCGCATACAGAACAGCGCCCAGCGCGAGAGCGGCAAGTTTGGGATTGGTGGCGCTGAAGAGGAGCCTGCCGTTTTTCCCCATGGGCCGGGCGAGCAGGCTCAAGTCGTTCTCATCCAGCTTCACGGTGGCCGCGCGTAGAATTCCCGTACCCGAAGAAGACGTGGCTTGCGTGAAACCGAGCGACGGCTGCTGGAGCCAACCCTGTTTGAGGCAGTAATCTCGTTCCTCGGAACTGGTGGTATAGAGCAGGTCGCCGTTTTGCGGGTTGGCTAGTCGGTAAATCTCGGACGCCCCCTCCACCGCGTGGCTGTACACGTAGAGCGGCTGCTGCACTTCCTGTAGACCGCTACTTCGATACATGACCCTCTCGAACTCATTGGCTGCTAACCGCATCGATCCATCGACGGCGCGGAATCGGTATATGGGCGTCATCGCGCCATGTGCCTCGGTCGACAGATAGAACAGCGGGCTGGACTTGAGTCCCTCTGGAACGCTCTCCTCGGCTAAAGATAATCGCGATTGCACCTCGCTATCCGTCGCGAACACATGGGTGTGATTAGTCGAGTTCCGATACCGCAGCACCTTGAGCGGCCGAGCGGGGCTTTCAGCTCCGAGACCAGCGGGCAGACCAATCCCTATGATCGCCAGAGTAAGCACTGTTCGCGATAACGGCGAGTTGAGCATGAACTTATCTCTCCTATGTTGCTGCGGAACCTTAGATACCGCGTTGATCGAGGATCATAGCAATGGCGGAGTGCAGTCATTTCATGCACAAAACCATTGCGAGAGGAGGACAGTGAGAATCCGGTACTTTGAAGATGCGCCCGATCGTACATTTGGGTACGGCCGGAGTGTACCATAATGCGCAAGTCGGCAAGTTAGAAGAAATTTCGTCGTCGGGGAAATGCTAAGACGATCAGGGTCTGAAACGTCGAGTGCTTCCAGAGGTGGAAGACCGGTCTTGCCCAGCACCGGGCAAGCACCACAGCCATTCATAGCACCTTTTCGGCGCATCGCCGAAACGGGCCGCACTAAAACGACAAGACTGAGCTGGGCAAGCACCGGCCAGCACAGTGTCCATGCGCCTTCGATTCCCGTAGCGCAGTTCCGTTCCGTGAACATCGACGATTGGACCGGCGTCAATTGGGTGAGATTTGAGCCCTGTGGCTGCCGCTCGGTTTCTTCCCTGCGCTTCTCGTCGGCCTCGCGCTGGCGCTTGGCGATTCCGTCCAGGGCGCGGCGCTTCGCCTCCATCCGCACGTGGGAGTAGCGCGAGAGCATGGCGCGCGAGACGTGGCCGGCGATGCTCATGATCACCTCATCGCCGGCACCGAATTCGGTGCGCTCTGTCGTCAGAGCATGGCTGTTGTGGTGCTCCACGATGCGAGATGCCCTGCAGGCTCGCTAGTTTGTCCGCTCTGGGCGAAGGCATAACCCGGAAAGAATCCACATGAGCGAGAAGTCGCCATGTCGGACCCTGGCTTTGCCCGGGCCAACATTCTCAGTGATCGATCCTTCATTAAGTCAAATGTTTGCGTCACGGTCAGCATCCACCCATAAGCGCAAGCCCTGTGTAAGCGAGCCCAACAGGCTGCAGGTAGACAGCTATACAAAGATCTCCAGGGCCGCCACGGGATTGGCCGCCCTGGAGTAGTCATCAATTGTTGCCCTTCAATATTGGAATGCCGGGACGCTGTTGTGTGTTCGGAAGTTCCAGCCTTCCGTTACGAACCTGTGCTTGGCCCGGCTGAACCGGAAATGGCCGAACCTGGTAGGTCCGCCCATTGTCCGTAATCAACCGCCCGTCCCCGGTAACCTGTAGAAGCAGGGTTTGACGGCGCACGAATGCTCCGGCGCCATCAGAGACTTCATCGACCAGGTACACACTGCCGGCCTCGTCGATGGTCACATCACCGTCGACCAAACTGGGAAGCGCGACGGTAATGGGTCTGCCGCCGGTACGCTCCACAATCATGTCAACGAGATATTGGGGGAATGCATAAAACGCAATGCTTCCCGTATTCAAACGGCGATTCTCGCGTTGATCCCAACGACGGCTCTTGCAGGCGATATCCCACAATGCCGTAAGCCAGTCCAACGCGTGGTCCTCCTTTCGCTGCGCCCACTTGCGGACGATGTTGATCAGGTTGCGCAGGTCTTGCCGGGAGCGCTCCTCATAAAAGTGAAGCGCGGCCTGGGCTTGATTGCGTTTGCGAACCAAAGCCCTCCGCTCGTTGGCTTCCTCCTTCGAAGTGCTTGCCTTCGAGATCGGGAAAGCGTCCAGCTTCGATTGGGCTTCCGCTACGGCATCCTCGTAGGTGTGGCGTTTTTCTGCGAGCAGGCCGATGTTCACGGCGTAAACCGTCGAAATCACACCCGCCTCCTTCAGCATGTCGCGATCGTAGCTGCCTCCGGAGATGGCGCCACGGAAGTCTTCGAGCGGTCGCACGTCCGCAAAGAATTCGTATAGTTCTTTCCGAACGTGGTTGTAGAGTGCGCCGATTCTGTCCGTTGGGGCAGTCGGAATTTGCAATGGGAGATCGGATACCCGCCGGATGCGCTTGAGCTTGAGCCATGGAGCGGTGCCAACTTCCTGGCGGATTTTGCCAATCTCTTCCTGATTCGGCTCGACCCCCCACTTCAGTTGGTCGAGCGCCTTCTGCAGTTCGATCGCGCAACGGTTCGCGAGATCGGGCCGGCCTGCTGCCAGGCACGACGTCTTGAGGTCGGTGATAGCCCCTATCGCATTACCCTTCGCCGAGTACGCGACTTGCGGCAGGTTCCACCACGGGGATTCTTTCTTGCTTTGCTTGTTTTTTGTGTTTTCCCCGAATGGTGTGTGCATGAACCGATCTTCTACGAACAACGGGAACCGCGTACCTTCGACGACGCAAATCCAGTCGAAGTCGTAGTCGCCGCCGTTCTTCTTGGCTGTCTCCGAGTGCAGCGTCAACGTCCCCTCCAGGCGCAGTTGCTGCTCGACGATCCCGGTGACGGCAGCCGCCGAGTCCATTGAGCACTTCTGCTTGTCGAGGTGCCGCATCAGAAAGTCTACTGTGGTGGATGTGTTCAGTGCTTTCACCGGCAGCAGGTCTCCTTTGGTCCGGATGGGGTAACGAACCACCAGCATTCGCTCTGAGGCGAGGCTGGTGACCGCGTGCCATTCGGGGATCCAGTCGGAGCCGCTGTAGATTCTGCCGTCGTGCAGTACCAGGTATCCGTCATCGGCCAGAGCAAACGCTGGCAACGTGAAGCCGCCCGCGGTGCACAGCTTGAATGCCCACCTGGCCAGAGTGCGCTGAAGGTGAGAATTGACGAACGGATGCTTGACCCAGTACCCCGTGCTGTCCGCTTTGAGAACAGCCTCCACAACGGTATGTTCGGATGACGTGTGTTCCGGATCGGTCACCGTCTCATCCGCACGGAACAGTTCCACTTCCTCGGACATCCCGAGGATTCGGAACAGTTCGGTGAAGTCGTTGCTGGCGATCGCGGTCTTTACTTTCTCGACCGCGGCCATTGCAATCGGCTTGATTTCGGTCTCGATGGAGTTCAGGGGAGCGTGTTCAACGAGCGTGTAGCTAGACGAAAACTGGAGTTCCCGCGAGATCTCCCGAATTCCGATGACCACCCTGCCAGTGGAATATTGTCCGTTCATGCGGCCGGCAGCGGTTGGGCACTGGCGAACGCATTCGGGTTTCTTGAACTCGGGCTTGCAACTCGACCGTGGAATGATGAAATCGATCGATAAAGCATCGGCGACGTCGTCCTCCATGATTTTGAAGCTGCCCTTGGCCTGCGTGTTCTCGAAAGACATCCGGAACTGGTAGAAGTGACGGTCGGCCAGGTGAAGACGCTCGAAGTAGGAGCGCCGGATCCAGCCGCGGCAGTCATTCGTACCGAGTTCGTGGTCTCTCACAACGACGACGCGTGCATCCGGGATCTCGATACACACCTTGCACGGCGACACGAGAATTCCGAAATACGTCATCGCAGCTTCTGGCCAGAATCGGAAGCGCTGCGCGATCGCCTTGGCGTGCGCGGCGTCAACAGCGTAGTATTTGCCATTTTTCGCGGATGCCGAAGCACCCACGAGAACGTACTCCACGCCGTCGTAAGCGATCCGCTTGCTCAGCGAATGCTCGACCATTGCCTGCTGGTACTGGTCAAGCTGCTGCTGCGGGATGTCAATCGTGGCGACACGAATATCCGGATAGTCCGCCTGCAGCAGCGTGTTCTCCAGTTGGCTGTCACGATCGATTTTCATTTGCTTCTTCGATACTGCGCCGTCTTCGTTAATCTCCAACGCGATTACGCGAAGGAGACTGGTTCTGTTCACAATGGACATTTGCGTATCTCCTTTGTTCTGTCTGTTGGGCTACAGCCAGAACGGGAGACCTCGCGGTCCCTCTCTGCCTGTAGCGGGTGGAACGTTTTCTAGGACTTCCCCTGCCCAGGCTCAAGAGAGCCGGGTCCGGATTGTGAAATAGCCTGGCAGTCGATCTTTCGAATCGGTGCCGTTTACACTGCCGCTGTTTTGCTCCAGTAGTCGCGGCAGAACTTGCGCAATGCACCTATGAAGGTACAGAGCCTCTTGTAGTGGAACGTGCCCAATTCCCAGCCGGTCTTGAGGAACGCCCAGGCCAATGTTGCAGCCATTACCACCACGCCAAACTTGAGAGTGGCGTAGTCGCTGAACAGGCCGTCACCAAAGACGTTTTCCAGGACTATTCGTGCCAGAGCAACTAGCAGGATCGTCAAAGTCAGCGTCTGGTGCTTCTTCCAGTTCATCTTCACTCGGTGAAGGAACATTTCTTCTCCTTTGCTGTTCTGTGGATGAGCACAGGACAGCAAGAAGGCGCTGGTGTCAGCGAACTCCTGAGTCCCGTGCGAAGGTGGTTACCTTGGCCGGAACTCGATTGAGTCGCCGAACCAGCACTTTCCCGGTCATGCTCCGGGTCGCCTCAACAGATTCACTCTGTGCAATGAAGCCAGATGATCATCGTATGAAACTCCTAATGCCGGATGACGGGATCCTTCCCAAGCACCGTCACTCCTTTCCGCCTA
>Ga0326728_10005377_pt1 | contig 36094 bp, 33 predicted proteins | sample MB3enrmetagenome_FD_207602 | JGI IMG/M metagenome (GOLD analysis project Ga0326728, IMG submission 207602) | Lab enriched peat soil microbial communities from McLean, Ithaca, NY, United States - MB31MN | ecosystem: Environmental > Terrestrial > Soil > Wetlands > Peat | place: USA: New York...
TTGACTATTTGATTCCGCTGAACCAGAAGCACCTGTGGCGAACGCTCAAGCAGTGGGTAGGCCATTACAGTAGGGGCCGCCCTCACTTGAGCTTGGGGCCGGGGATCCCGCATCCTCCCTTGGATTTACCGCAGGAGGCCTCCTGGCAGGATCGCATTCCCCCATATTGCAGTGTCGTTGCCAAGCCGATTCTGGGGGGCTTGCATCACGAATATGGACTCGAGAGGTTCGTAGCTTGAAAGCTGGACACATAGGCAGCGACACAGATTTTTTGCGAATTACAGGTACGATCTGGTACTTTTTGGAAATCCTCTATCCTTGCCAACCTCTTGAAAGCGCTGGCGGGGACGACGGGACTCGAACCCGCGACCTCATGCGTGACAGGCATAAACAGAGCATTTGTGATGGATTACGACACAGTGCGATTGGCCAGTATTCATGCGCCTTCCATGCAGGTTGAAAGCCTTGCCGATTAGTGATGAATTGCTACGGCTTTTGATTGAGGTGTGCACCAAAATGGTAACCAAGTCTGGCTGCCCTAAAATGGTGCAGTGCGAAATAGCGTCGGGCCGGGTGCAAGGTTCTCGCCTTGGCTGCCCCCGCTCGGCGCGCCCTATGGCGATTCTGCGCAACGGCGGGGCATCCTACGTTATGGCTTGATTGCGGAAAGAAACTCAGAATTGCTTGGGGATGCCAGCCTGCTTCAGAACGCCGTTGGCCGTATGGCGGGATAGAATCTTGTGGTCTACCGGGAAGTAGCGTTGAGTAATCGGGCTGTACCAAATCTCGTGATCGCCACGGCCGGGGCGCTCATGATAGCATCCGTGGGCGCGTAAGACTTCCTTCAACTTCGGCGTGTAAGTCGCCATCAGGACGCCACGGGCACCGAAGCGGTTTCTTCATGGTGGGCGCGAACACGAACATCAACAACCTTTTGCCCCGGTTCCAATCCGCCGTTTAACTCGAAGAGTTCCGGCACTAACACCCGAACCTTTTCCACCAAGGCATTCATTGACTCGGCTTCCGTCACCAGGCCGGGGATGTCGTCACTTTCCGCAACCCAGACTCCTGCCTCGGAATCCCAATGCGCTTCGACTTCATAGGTGCGACTCATTACCAGCCTCTCTTTACTACCTAGAAGACTACCATCTGCTACGGTGTATTACAACCGTTGGGATTCACGGAGCCGTCGCCGCCTCCTTCCGAAGAGTCTTCGGCTAGCTCTGTCGTGCGAGCGGCCATTGAATGCGGTAGACTGCGAGGCTGATCACGGAGGTGGAGGATGCCAAGAGGCACGTCGAAGGTTTTCAAATTTAGCTGCCCACACTGCGGCGCTCTTAACACTGCGAACTGCCACACTTGCGGGGCTCGTTACGAGTTCGATCCGGTGAATCCGCCCGGCGAGAAAAGAATCCAGCAGCGCATCGGGTTTGGTGAGCGCCAGTGGGAGCGCATCAAGGCCCGCGCGATTGTCACTCCGGGGATCGGAAGCGCCTCGGAATTCGTGAGACTCGCGTGTTGTGAAGCACTGGCGCTTTCCCCTCGAAGCTTAATAGCCAACCCGTACTGGCAAGTGCGCAACACGGCCACCTGTCCCAAATGTAGAACCTGTTACGAGTTCGACGCATTTAAAGGGCCGGACGAGAAGAGAGTCCAACAGCGCATCTGTTTCCCCGAGCGGCTGTGGGGGCGCATTGTGGCGCGGGCGAAGATCGTCCCAGGGATCAGAACCGCGGCAAAGTTCGTCCGGTTTGCTTGCGCGGAAGTGCTGGCTATACCACCGCAGGACTTGATTATTTCGTCGGAGTGAGCCGCCGAACCAAGGCGACCGACCTTGCGCGATAAGCCGGGCCGGGATAGAAACCACGCGCGCCAGCGGGCGAGAAGAGGCATACGTTCTAAATCCGCGCCGGCCGAAGCGCGCTCGGAATGGCGCCGACTGCAGTAACTGCACAACTGCGGGCGAGAAGTCCGGTGCGCGCAGGACCTTTCTCGCGCCGCTGAGATTTGAGCTGGCAGAGTGTATTACACTGGCGCTGCAAATGGTATTACAAGGGTCCCCGGGGGGTTCAAAAAGGGGCGACAGTTCCTCGGATTGTGTCCAGCGCCCTCACTCTGGCAAAAAAAATCAAAAAAATGGGAGAACAAGCTGGACGAGGAATTTTCCCAAAATTTGCAATGAAGTATTTCATCATCAATGGTTTACAACATCATGCGAAGCCGCTTGGAGAGCAGGGCCAGAAAAAATAGTCCCAGTTACGGGCACGCCCTGATCTGGCCGCAATATCCGCAACAGATCTGGCGACTGCTGCATGACTTCAAAGAGCCCGCGACGCTGTGATCCGTACAGCCCGGCTGTCTGGCGGATTCCTTTCCGCCCATCTACTGCGTGCCCACCTGAGCGACGCGAAGGGCGTTGCGTACCTGAGGAATCGAATCAAGCGCAACGAAGGTGTAGCCGTTTTGCTGAAGCCAGCTCACAACCAATTTGGCCATCTCGAAGGTGTGGCTTTGGGATCGGATATCGTCCTCGAAAGAGCTGTCATGCATGAGCACGATTCCCTTCCCAACGTTCTGAATCCTCGCGATGTAAGCGGCAGCGCATTCTTCAGCGCTTCGCCACTGCCGCCAGAAACTCCAATCACCAGCATCGATATCCCACATAATGGGGCCTGTGTACGACCGGGCCTCAGTCGAGTTTAATTGCCCCGCCACTTCCGGGCCCCAAGAACCATATGGTGGCCGAAATAGCTTCACAACTCCTGGGATGCCCGAAAGTGCATGTTCCGTTCTGATGATTTGGTCAGCTGCAAATTTCCCGCTCTTATCCTGTAATGCCGGGTGGCTGCACGTATGGTTTCCAATGAGTTGATGCAAGTGGGCCACGCCCTGCACGATATCTCGATGGGTTTCCACTCGCTCGCCGAGAACGAAAAATGTCGCTGCGATAGTTTGGCTGGCGAGGAACTGGGCGAGCTCAAGGGTTCGTGGACCTGGGCCTTGCGGCTGCTTGGTTTCTCCCGGTCCATCATCGAACGTCAGGCATACTGTCTTATCCGGCAAATCGTTCCCATTGATTCCGTTGGAAAAAAACATCTTCATCCCTCCTTCCGAAGTACAGGAGTCATTGCATCTATTAGTATACCGTCGCAAATATCACTTTGGACGTCGGCCAACCGCAGAAGCGGATACGGCTGTTCCTTTTTGCCGATACTATACCTGGGCCGCCCTGGTTCAAATGACTCTCGCTGACGCCCAATTCCATCACGCGCCGGAACCTCTGGCCGCATAGCTTGATTCATTGCTGCTGGCGGCACAGTGGCAGGCCATACACAGGTTTTGGCCTGAAAAATCGCCTTCGCGTCAAGTGGGTGCCACTTTGCCGTATTTTACCCACCCGTAGAAGTGCCGTGCACTCTGGAAAGCGTAGCCGAGTGCAGTAACTGCATAACCTGGGGGGCACGGGCTGAGGCTGCTCTCGCCTCCCTGAGATTGAAGCAGCAGGAAGGTATTACAATGTAATACAAGGCTCGCCTTCGGCTTCTCAGGCTTTCCTTCTCGTTCGGACTGCAGTTACTGCACTCGGTTTCATAATAGGCGCCCAGCGGACCAAGGATTGGCAACCGCCATCGGTCTCAAGTGGATTTTGCCGTTTGCTGGGCGGCAGTTTGAGACTGGGCGTGCGGAACGTTTCTCGTTGCTTTGGCGCGAGGCCCACTTGGCCCGTTATTCTTCCGACTACCGTCGTGCCTGCGACCGCATAAAGCATGGGGTTACGCCAGCCGGAGGCACCACACACAGATCACCTATTCATCGCCTGAAAGTTTGTCCAACAAGAAAAGCATTCTGCCAGCCACTGTCGTTGAGGTAGGTCGGCCCTTCGGTCCGACAAGGAACATATCAAGAATGAGTTCGAATAATCCAAGTTCCGGATCTGGGCATTTAACTCCCAAGGCGAGAAGTTTTCCCATAATGCTATCGCGACTAGTTCGGGCACTCATTATCTCAAAAACATGATGCGGGCTTGGGAGGATCTGTCCCGTGAAAAGCTCAAAGAGCGCAATTCCGAGGGAAAACATATCCGAACGTACAGTGACGTCCTTTGGTCGCACAGCTTGTTCCGGCGACATGTACTTCAGGGTGCCCAAACCCTGCTGCCTTGTTACGGTAAGAGTCCCCGACGCAGCGCTAGCCAAGAAATCGCCCCACTTGGTCACGCCAAAGTCGCCCAATTTCACTAGCGGAGGGGTACTCTCAAAGGACAAAAATATATTGGCAGGTTTGACGTCTCTGTGAATAATCTTTCGGTCGTGCAGATAGCGCAACCCTTCAGAAATGCAGCTAGCAATGGACAGAGTCTGCTTGTTTACATGTGTCGTCCCTGGAACCGAGGACGAACCGATCTTTTTGATCATCGACTCAAGGGTGCGCCCCCTAACATACTCCATCACAATGAATGGGTTCTTGACACGTCCGCTATCAAAGCAGGTTCCGTGTTGATTTTCCTCGTATGCGACTACCTCGACGAGGTTCTCGTGTCGCAAATGCGCCCCCCTAAGACCCTCTCTCTTGAAGCGCTGCTCAACATCATCGAATGCTGCAACATCTATATATTTGGGATCGGGCGCCAATACTTTGACCGCTACAATCCTGCCGCTTGCCAAGTGCCGTGCCTTCCTAACGAGGCCGACTGCACCATCTCCAAGTGATCCCAAGAACTCATATCTCTGGCCACCGGCTGTGAAACGCTGCCCGAGTCGGGGGCGACATTGGCTTCGTGCTAACGCGTGCATCGGATGTCTCCACCAAGACTAGTGTAATGCGGGTAGCGCCGAATTATCCCGCCCTGGCGGGATTACTCCGCGGCTCTCGTTCTTTTGTGCTAACACACCTTGAGGTTATCATGTTGAGAACCGCAGGTTAAGGCAAACTGCGCCTAACTCTGCTACCCGCTTAAGAACGAAATGCTCAAGCCGCTGCGCGCTCGCGATTCAGCGCCAACAGGCGTTCCAGGATAGCGGAATCGCTCAGGTCGTCCGGCCAACCGTAGGCAGCCAGGACGGCCTTATCGAGTGCCCGGTGGGCATTCTCAAGCCATTGCGGACGCTGGTTGTAGAGGTTCGTCAGAGTACGCTTCTTCAGTTCCGCAGCGGAGGCCCTAGGCGGATTCAACCATGCATCGCGCTTCTCTACCAGTTGTTTTGCGGCCTCGGCGATATCCTTAACGCGAGGATCGTGCGTCGGCTCGGTTCCGGGTTTCCAGGGTGAAGGAAAGGTCTCAAAGGTCGTACTCGGTGTGTACCGGAATCCGCTCTTCGCATCTCTCACTTGAGTTCCCTTCCGACGCGACCAAAGCTCGTGTATACGGGACTGCAGGAGGCCAAGAAAGTAATCGTCGGCCCGTGCGAACACAACAATGGCATGGTCCACAAGAACGCGGTTATCTAGCCACACAAATACCCGGTGCTTCGAGACGACCGGGGTGGCAATGTACCGAGTTTGATTACGCAGTATTTTTCGATACTTCGGCGAGGGTCTCGCATGGAGCCACCAATGAGTTCGCTGCCGCTTCTCATTCCGGTCTTTTCGCTCCGGATAGACCGCGTGTCTGACGTATTCGAATGGGGCTTCGTAGAGTGCAGCCTGCGCTTGGGGCATATCCTCCCCAAAATCGATAACCCATGAATTAGCTTCGCGCTGCAGGAGTTGCTTACCATTAATGCTCGGGCGGACAACTTTGGTGTTGTCACAGGCAGCGGGGTTCGGGGATTTCAAAAGTTCCTCGGCTGTCGCGGCTGATATATCGAAAGAACCCTTTTGTTGTGACCCGTATGCCCAGAGTTCAGAATTCTCAGGCAGCGTGATTGCATGGGTTAGGTCAGCGGAATGCGTCAAATCAGCGTTGATCTCAGAAACGCTTTGGCCATCCAGCGTTCTGGAAGATTCTGTGCCATCATCGAATCCGACGAAGGCAACGTGCACGGTTGCACCATCAAGCAGCCATTCACGGTCACTCCAAGCCATGAATATGCTGCCTGCAGCCTTGATTCTTTCGAGAACGGCCCGGTTCACTCCGCCGCGGATAGATTGTGTGGATAAAAGCCCGACCCTTTTGGCTTTTTTCCCCTCGACCATCTCGCGGGAGCGCTCAAACCAATAACACACGAAATCACTAAATGCCGAGAGCCTTCCTTGATACACCCGAAAGAGATCTTCCACATACGTGTCCCCAAGGTCCTGCCGAATACGGTTACCTCCGACGTATGGTGGATTGCCGATGATTACGTCAACTTCGGGCCACTCCGGCTCGACGGGTTTCCCCTGCGCATCATGAGCAAGAACGGCATCCATGTGGCGGATGTTGTGAAGGCGCTGAAGAATTGGCGAAGGTGGGACGCCGAATCCATTGTCGTGCAGCCACTGAATGTAGCCAATCCACACGACCACGGAGGCAAGCTCGTGCGCGTACACGTTTGTCTCAATACCGTACAACTGCGCCGGGTTCACTTGGTAGGGCAGCAGGTGAGCAAGCCCGTGAGTGGCTCCGAAGACGCTCACCTCCTTCCACAAATCCAGCAACGTCTTAAGAGCCACGTACAAGAAGTTTCCGCTGCCGCAGGCGGGGTCGAGCACACGGACGTGAGAGAGTTCGTCCACGAAACCAAGCAACAAGCCCCGCAACGAAGTTTGCAGCTTCTTCCCGGCCGCTTTTCCCGGCTTGGGCCTTTCGAGGAGTTTCTCCGCCTTAGTCTTGACCTCGATCCAGCGGCGGCGCAGGGGAGCCATTAGCACAGGCTCGACAATCAGCAAGATGTCGTCGCGGCTCGTGTAGTGCGCGCCCAACTGCGAACGCTTGTCCGGGTCGAGGCTGCGTTCAAATAAGGTTCCGAAGATGGCGGGTTCGATGGCTGACCAATCGAGCTTGCTGACTCGCAGGAGGGTTTCAATATCTTCCACGGAGAGGTCGAACACTTCTGCGTCTGTAAACAGATCACCATTGAAGTGGGCGATGTCGTCCGCACCGAACGCCCCACCGGTAGCCATTGCTGCGAACAGTTGAGCCAACCGCGTCTTGAAATCCGCGGGGCGGTGGCGCGTGCGTTCGAGCAGCACCGAGAACAGCTTGGGAGGCAACAGCCCGATATCCTCTGCGAAGAGGCAGAAGAGCAGCCGCATCAAAAAGTGCGCGGCGCGCTGTGGGTCAATGCCTCTCGCTCGCAGGGAGTCCGCGAGGGTTGCGAACTCAGCGGCGGCCATTTCCGTTACATCTGCCGCGCTGCGATCGGGCCGGAGCCGGGCCGGATCGGTGAACACCGCGCGCAGAACCTCGAGCGGCGGTAGCTTGCAGTCGGCGGTGGCTTGGTTGTTCAGCAGATCGTCAAGCGAGAAGCGATAGACTTGCTTCGCCGTGCCGGTGAAGTTGGTATGAATCTCGAACAGCTCAAGGTCACACACCACAAGGAGCGGCGGATTCTCCAGATCCTCACGATATTTGAGGAGTTGCTGATACGCGACATGAAGGTCCTTGTGCTTGCCTTTGTACTCCCAACCAAAGCAGCCGCGCTTCCAGACATCCGCAAAGCCTTGCTTGCCCTCGATGGTGGTTCCGCCCTTTTCAAACGTGTACGTCGCCCCGGTAAAGTCCTCTGACGCCGGATGCGGCTCGCCCAGCACGTCACAAAGCTCAAGAAAATGCATTTGGGCGCCCGCGCGCTCCGTGAGGCCGGAGCTTCGCCACTTGTTGACAAAATCAGGTAAAGTTAGCGCTGGCATGTGAGTAGCAGCAAGACTGTAGCACATTGCTTGACGCTCTTGAACACTTCTGCCCCAATTCCAATCCGAAGGCGCGTCGCCGGACACACTAAACGAGATCCGCAGGAAGCGGCAAGAGTTCGGAAAATGGCAAAAAGACCTTCGGAATTCCACGTACATCCATGTCCCAACATAAGGTGAACTCTCACTCAAAAACCCGAAAACTAGTTTCCGGATTTCGTTGTTTGAAGTTTCCCGCGTAGCGTATGAGTGCAAAGGAGTTAACCCCTTGTAATAAGCCGCTTGGTGACGACTTGCGAAAAGCAGGGTGGTTTTCTGGCTCAAACCCCCCAAAATGCCAAAGTGACAAAATTTGACTGGACTACATAGCGTGGTGTTACAACCGGATCGTTTCTAGCGTTTTCAATAAGTTAAAAGGGGATGGTTAACTTTCAAACTGCCTCAGGAGCCAGGGCGAAATCTAGTTTCAGCGCCCTCACTCCCCTGAGTTGTGCAAACAGTCTGGGGAAGGCACTCTAAGCGGCTTGGAAGCGGCGGAAATCTTCGTCGCGCATGAAATCGTGAGGGACTACAACCCTTTGAACAACTGCGAGAGTGTAATTTCAAACCCCAGCGCCAATATCTCGATCGACCTCAGGCACGGTTCCTTCTTTCCGCGTTCCAAGTCAGATAAGAACGGCCGGCCAAGGCCCGTATGGATTGCTAAATAGGTTTGAGACCACCCTCGCGCCAAGCGTAGTTTCCTGATCCTGCTGCCAAACCGAGTGCAAATGTCGTTTGCCATTTGCGCATCGTGGCTGTATTCTTTCGACTACATATCGCCTATAGAGTACAGACCACCAAGGCTACGCGAGGTGACAATGAGACTCCGAAAAATGCTGGCTTTCCTCATGCTGGCGATAGCGTTGGTCTTTGTCCTGTCTGCCTGGGCGCAGCAGAAGCCCTTCACCCAAGTTCAAGTGCAAGGCATGGTTCGGGATGGACTCGGTGATGAGACCGGCGCCACGGCCATCAAGCAACGGGGAATTGACTTTGCGCCTACGGAAGGTTTCCTTCAAAATCTCAAAGCCGCAGGCGCGAGCGAGGCATTTCTCAAAGCCCTGCGCGCGGCGAAGCGGCCCCCGGCAACTCCTCCCACGCCTGTTATCCCGACTCCATCTCTAGAGCCTAAGGAAGACTTTCCGCTATTTCCACAATCAGAGTTGGAAGCAGTTAAGAAGGCCGTCGGCTCCCCGGATCAATTCATCCACGCGAGTCCTGAGGAGCGGCGGCGCCGGATATGGGAAGCCTCGCCGAGTTTCCGCAAGTGGCCGACGCAGATGCAGAGGGACTTTACCGACACGCTGGCGGCAAGGTTTGTGGAGCGAGGGTTAGCGTCGAAGCAAAGCGCCGCGCCCCCGCCGCCCCCCCCCAGCAAAACGATCAAGAAGCCAGAGGGGAAGATGCTACTAACCCAAGTACAGGTCTTGGCACTCTTGGCAGGAGAAGTTCCGAGCCACCGCTTGACCATGCTCATACGCGACCGTGGCATCGATTTCGAGCCCACAGATGACTACCTGCTTCAAGTCCGCATGGCCGGAGGCGATGAGGGGTTAATCAGCACGCTGAAGAACACCAAGCGCGCCGCGCCGGTTCAGCGCTGCGCTCAAATGACCCTCGACGCTCGCGGCGTTGATGCGAATGGGGAATCCTCGTCAGCACTTGCGAAATACCAGCAGGCTGAGGTCGAGTGTCGTGCCGCCGAAGATCAGGCGACCGGCATAGAACTGGCCGTCGTACATGAAAACCTCGGGCAAATCCTCGCCGGCGAGAAACGGTGGGATGGGGCCATCGCCGAATATCGAGAGGCGCTGAACTTGGAGGGCGAGGAAGACTCGGATTGTCACATTGGGATCGGAGAGGCGCTGGAAGGTAAGGGCGACCTCGACGGGGCTATTGCCGAGTACAGGCTAGCACTGCAAGTCTACTCATCCATATCTGAGTCCGAGCCGACGACATCTGAGTCTACGAGGGGGATGTTTCGGCAAATCGACAATAACAACTTGAGCGATTATCACTTCCACCTTGGTTTCGCCCTGGACGAACAGCACGATGTCCTCGATGCGATTACGGAGGCCCGAGAGGCGGTCCGCTTGGCGCCCGGTGATGCAACGTTTCACCACTGGCTAGGTTCTCTTCTCGAAGAAAAGGAAGACTTAGCCGCAGCCCTCCAAGAATACCGGACCGCTCGCGAACTCGATCTCCATAACGACACCTATGACGCCGATTACCGCAGGCTCTCGATAGCGCTGGGACGGTGATCGCCGCCTCTTGGAATCACCGGTGAGGCGGCAGTCGGCAGGTATGTTGCTAGAAGGAAAAAGCATTGCTCACTGCGTCTCAGAAAGAGCCTTAAATAGCGGACTCAGAATAAACTCCGCCACCAGTTGGGGGGTGCCCAGTAACTGGTTGTCCGTCCGAATGCAAAGCTCTCCGGCATCGTCCAACACCATTCGCAACCGGCCAGTCGTTTCCACAGGGGTTGCGTCGCGGTGTGAAACGCGGGTTACTGCATATTCGATTGTGTGCGATCCGTAATCCGGATTGGCTCTAATTATGACGGCCGGGACGGTGCTCTTTACTGCACGGAAACCATTCGGCAGGAGCTTTTCAAAAGTTAGCTTTTCCTGAAGACGCGCGTCGTTTGAAGCGCTTTTGTAATCATCCACGAGTTTCTGTGCGCTCGAAAAAATATCGCGCCAGAAGCCGGGCATCTGCGCCTCAATGGTTTTGGCGCAAAACATCACCCACTCACGGGCCTGCCACACGAGTTTTTCTTTTTGCGCTTTGTCAGCTAGAATTGCACCTATAGACTGGCTCATGGCTCGTTATACCACCTCAGGCGTGCGCTGGGCAAGCGCGGGTTCTGAGCCCGGCGCTTCCAGGCGTCGGATGCAGCGATGCTCGTTTCGGATTTCCTTTACGCTTAGCGTTTACAGGGTCAACTCCACAAACTTGCCTTTGGAGTCGCACAGACCGCCATGCTCAAGAACCCTATCAATTAACGCTTGCTGCTCTTCGGGTGTGGCCGCCAAGAAGCGCGTGATCGCGCGGGCGTGAGCGTTTTCGAGAAAGGTCAACTCCGCCAGAATTGCGGGCCTCTGCCGATACACCAACGCGAAAGCGTCCCAGACCGCTGGGTGGTCCGGTCTGGCGTGCGCGCCAACTTCGACACGGTTCAAGCTGTGCAGTTCATCGTAAAGCTCAAAGCGCCGTGTCTTGACGCGCTCGTATAAATCCGCCGCCGAGCGTTCGGCTTGTTCGGACCTCTGCCGTAGCTCCAGGTATTCCGCCGATGGAAGCCGCCGATACATGCCAAGCTCTTTCCCCAGGGTGACAGCATTCCCTTTCCAGCCGCACTTGTGGCAGTAAAAGCATTCATCTGTTCTGGTGATGGTGCGAAGCCCGCCGCACTTGGGGCAGTCATGCCGGTTGCCCCGCGGACGTGCTCCCGCCTGCTCAAGCAAGGTGCGGATGTCGTATTGGGCCATCACGCTCATTGAATTCGCGGTTTCTTGCCGGTCCAGCAAATCAATTCATCACCACGCCGTTCGACTTTCCACCCGGAGAGCCTGAGCCGCCGCTCAAGCTCGGGTAAATCCTCGATTGTCAGGACCATTCGCCTACCGAGGAGAGGAACTTCACCACTACGTTCGCGCGTGGAACGCGTTGTGCACAGTGTTGCATCGGCCACTTTGCACGACATCCCCGTGCAACACCTTTCCGGCTCCGTGTTGCAGCCGTGTCGCACCGCTGTGTTGCGCTCCAACACTTTGCTGGCAAAAGACTTTAGCGTTGACTGTTGCATAGGTGTTTCAGGCCCGTGTTGCACCGTTTTGGCGTTTTGTTGCGGTGTTGCACTCCTTAAGGTGCGCAGAATGCAACACTCAAGCCTTTTCCTCTTGGACCCGCTTCAGCGCCCGATAGACCGTCGAGCGGTCCACGTGCAATTCCTCGGCGATCTCCTTCTTCGACATGCCGTCATCGGCCATGCGGCGGACTCTTTCCGAGAGCGTTTCTTCAACCGCCTTCGCGGTCCAAGTAACACCTCCACCGTCCGCTTCGACTAGCTCCGCTTCGATTGGCACGAACTCCCGGCATAGGCTGCGGCTCTTTTCGATGTGAATCTCAAAGCGTGCGGGCATGTTGGGTTGATATTCGTGCGGAGGGCGAAGGACAAGCACCACATCAAGTAGGTCCTCACGCTTGCTCGTGCCGCGTTGCTCTCCCCGTCGATTGGCATGATGCAGGAAGAGAACGGAACGCCCGGCCACGCGCTGGGCAAGAGCCCATTCAGCAACAGGGAGCCATGACTCGGCGTCATTCTCCCGACCTTCCCCACGGAGCAAGCTGGAGAGCGAATCCACAATGATGAGCCTTGTTTCTTGGGGGATCACCTCATTGAGAGCTGCCTGACCGCCAAGTGTGGCCAAGTCCGGCATGAAGCTTTTTTGCAGGTCCGGCGTCACGATGTTGAGCATTCCCGGCGCCGGCTCGAGGTCGGACCCTTTAACGATTGCCGCCAGCCGTTCTTGCAGTGGGGCTGCCAGCATCTCGCCGTCAAGGTAAAGAACCTTTCGCGCGTCTGGCGCCCGCCAGCCTAGGAGTCCGGTTCCGCTCGCCACGGCATAAGCAATGGAAAGCGCAATGTGGGTCTTGCCCGTGCCGCGCTTCGCGTAAATCATGCTGAGGCTCTGAGAAGGCAGCCACGGCTCCAACATCATGTCGCGAGGCGGAATATCCATCTGTAGAAACGAGTGAATATCCACCACGCGCAACGGCTCGCGGTTTAGATAATGCCCGCCAGCCTTCTGTGCAGATATTGCCGAACGTTCAATCCTAGCGCCAATACTTGGCGGGCTCGTGACGTCAAGCAACTCGCGTGCGAAGCGCGCTGCATCGGTGCTCATCGCCGCCCCTCGCGGGCGGGGACACGAGCTTGCTCGATCCACCGCTCCAGGTCCGATTCCGCGATTCGGATTGATCTCGACACCTTGTAGTACGGTAACTTGCGGCGGAGTACCCAGGCCCGCCAGGTGCTTAGTTTGTTCCCCGTCCGCTCGGCGCATTCCCGCAGAGTAAGTAGTTTTCCTACCGCCATTTTCGACCACCTCATTGTCAGCGCTTACCTATTGCTTGCGAGAGCGAGAATGGCACGCAGACGGTGATACTGTCGCGGAGGCTAAATCGACAATATTTTGCAGGTTTAGCGGGAGTGCTGAGATTCCGTAAGAGGCTCCCTATAGGGGGCGCCGCTCCTCTTGCATCTTGCGCAGGTTGTCAGCGAAGAACACTTCGCGATGTCCAGCGAGCCGACACGCCAAGTTGAGTAACTCGGCCGCCCAGGCATACACCTTTTCGGCTTTGGGGGCGGGAGGCAACTCGGTCGAAAGAGGGTTAAGGCGGACACCAGTTTCCAGGCTGTAGAAGTCTGCCGCTGCCCTGTCAAAAAGGTGAAGCAGGTTCAGACCGGGGGCGATATCGGAACCTGCCGCGACGCGGCCTTTCCGAACCGTCGCTTCTCCGAAGTCCGACGCCCTCCCCCGGCACTTTGACAGAAGGGTGGAGACGGCTTTCAGAATATCCGGGATGAGACGGGTTTCGAGTTGGAACTCTTGGAGGCGATTAAGGGTTTGGGGAACGCCCACAAAAGCGGGGAGCAAATCCGGATATTGTGCGTTCACTCTTTCCAAAAGCTCTGCGCGCTTTCGCAGTTGTTTGCCCAGATCCCTGACTTGGCGGGGCTTGATACGAGTTCTCAGGTAGGCATCTCGCACTGAATCCAGTTCGTTCGAAGCTACAAGTTTGACCGCCTCGAAGATTTCGGGTTCAGAGATGCCGTACTTGATAAGGTACTCCCAGCCTTCCTTCGCAGTTCTGTTTCTCGACTCTCCCAGTTCGCCTTTGTAGGCTTCAAGCGTAAAGTCGTGGGGCACAGCCACCTCCCGCGTGGCAATCCCGGCGAGAGGTTGGTCGGCAGGCGGGCCGGGATGCGTCCGCTCTTCGGGAGCTACCCTAGCCGACCACTTAACAGGCGCATTTTACCATCAAGAGCCAAGATGAGGCGGCGCTCGCGTGCACTGCCACATGCGATCGTCTCAGTGGATTATTGGGTGGGGAATCGGACCTTGCCTTGAAGCGTCACGATGCAAGCCACGCTTTCAAATGAGAGCTTTCGTGTGTCCTTAGTTCGACGGGCCGGCCTCATTCGCGCTCTCTGCCAAAAATATTTTTTCAAATCTTCATTACTTTTTCCCTTTTTGATGTTCCCTATAACAGTAGAGGGGCAATGTCAGATGGCAACGGCGATCACAGCGCTGGCGTGTGGCAAAGGTCTGCGCCTTTAGAAGCAACGCCTTAGGTTGACGTGCCATTCTGAATAGAAAAGTTTTTCTGGCGTGCTCCACTTTTCGCTGTGTTTCTGGTCTTTATTAATGGGGGGGAATTTGCTGCTTTCAACAGATTTTCGGGCTCAGGCACCAAAGCAGGCACAAGGTCATGTCGATTCGCTGTGATCGGCGCGTCCAGTTTTCAGCGCCCTTGCACGGCAAAAACGCTGCTTCGCAGCGGCGGAAGGAGGGGTCCGAAAGAGCCGGACCCTGACACCCCACCCCTTGGGAGGGTGCTGTTTAGTGCTTGTGGAAAACCATTTGTTACTTATTGAGGAGGTGTAGGTTATGAACCGTTCGTTGCCATTTAGTGATAGGCGTATGCCGGATAGTAACTCATTGGATTATAAGAGGATTCGACAAACCAGTCCACACAAGCCGAACCCCTTAAACCGCTCAAAAACTATCGGCGTCAAAGTCAGCGAAACCGCATACGAGATGCTTCGCGGGGTCGCTGAGGGCAAAGGGAAAACCTTGAGTGAATGGTGCCGAGAGCAAATTCTGGAGGCAGCAGAGCCAACGGTCCCGCGAATCACCGACTTCGCTGTGATGGCGGAGGTTACGGCAACTCAGGCCATGCTAATTGACATGCTCTGCATACTCGGACGGGACGGCAAACTCAGCGCACAGAAGGCCCAGGAGATTGTCGATAAGGCCCACGATGAAAAGTACCAAGAGGCCATGGACCTCCTGACGATTGCTCACCAAAAAGGGAAGCGGTTCCGCTGGACGATGCCACCAACTACCTCAAATCAGGAGGAATACGATGAGTGAACCTAGATCATTCTCCGCAGCACTGACAGGCGAGCGCCAGGAGGGATGAACCGTGAGAAATGAAATGCGATTGACGCCTTTCCCCGTGGGACCTTTGGGTGCCCGGAATGGCGACCCGGCGCCGGGCGACACCTCCTCCCGAAGCTGGGCGGGCGCGATGCCAGTACCAGAGGCAAGGCCACAGCCACAGGGGAGAGAGCCGAAGCCCCGCGCTGGCCAAAGTGCGGCCGAGAATCGGGACCCGCTCCTCACCGTGGAAGAATTTGCTGAGGAGTTGCGGGTTACGCGGGCTTGCGTTCGGAAATGGATTCTTACTCGGAAAGTCGGGGTCGTGAAGGTCGGCAGACTCGTGCGCCTCCGGTCGTCCGAATTGCGCCGCATCGTTGACGAGGGCTCCCGGCCCCGCGCGGAATCACGCTGAAAAGGGGCTTGACTTATTAACCCAAGCAGCTTAGGATAATTACATGACTGACGGCGATCTTAGGAGATTCACAAGCTGGCTAGGGCAGCGGAGCTATGAAGCGCGATTGCAGCGGCTCGGCATTACACGTATCCGGGAAATTGCGCGCGAGAATGGTAAGCAGGGCGGCAGGCCACTGAAACCTTGGAACAAACTCACTGACGCGGGAAAGCGCGCACGCTTGCGACGCGAGAGTGAGTCAGCAAAGGGAGGAAAATAAAATGCTTTACCAACGAGGGAAGGAAAAAACGTGGTGGTATCGCTTCCGGTTCGGCGGAAGGATCGTTCACGAATCAAGCCGAAGCCGAAGCCGGACGGTAGCGCGGGAAGCCGAGAAACAGCGCCGCCGCCAGCTTGAGGAGTCGTGGAACCAGATCACGCGCCGCACGTTGCCGCCCGCGTTCGATAAGGCCGCCGCGGAGTGGCTCCAAGGGCGCGAGGGGCGGGTTGCCGCCAACACTCTGAGCATGGCCCGCGGGGCCCTCAAGCATGTGCTTCCCGTGTTCGGCTCAAAGTTATTGTGCGATATCGCGCCGAAGGAAGTTCAAGCCTACCAGCAAGGCCGATTGCAGGAAGGCGCGCAAGGGCGGACCGTCAACATCGAAGTCCAGACCTTGCGCCAGATTATGAAGGCCAACAAATGCTGGCGACACCTCGAAGGCGAGATCCGATTGCTCAAGGAACGGAAGGATATCGGGCGCGCCTTGGCACCAGACGAGGAAGCGCGGTTGCTCGCGGAATGTGTCAAGATGGATTCGGCCTGTTACGCCGCTACCGTACTAGCCCTAAATACCACCATGCGCAAGGATGAGATTCGGAAGCTCCGTTGGAGCCAGGTGGACTTGTTTGGAGGAGTGTTGACGGTTGGGAAGTCAAAGACGGAAGCCGGAACGGGCCGGGTGATTCCCTTGAATCCTTCCGCTGTGAAAGCTTTAGCCGAATGGGGAGGCCGATTGCCGAACCGCCTGCCAGAGCATTATGTTTTCCCTTGGTGCGAGTCGCGGCATATTGACCCAACACGTCCGACCAAGGGTTGGCGCACTGCGTGGCGCACGGTAACGCGCGCCGTCGAGTGCCCAAAGTGCGGACGGCTTCAGAGGCCGGCCGATTCATGCCGGAACCCGGAATGCAAGTCCGACATGCACGGCATCAAAAACCCACTGGCCGGGCTCCGATTCCACGATCTAAGGCATACCGCCATCACCAAGCTGTCCGAGGGGCAGGCTTCCGACCAGACGATCATGTCGATCGCGGGGCATGTCTCGCGCCAGATGTTGGAGCATTACTCGCATATCCGGCTCGCCGCCAAGCGCACCGCTTTGGATTCGATTGCAACACCTCTGCCCGGTCCTGCGAGTGGGAAAACGCCAGTTTTTGAGGGTGGTGTGCACCAAATTGGTAACCAAATCGCGGTGCATCAAAATGGGGTAGTCGGTAAGTTATTGAATTAGCTGGCGGGGACGACGGGACTCGAACCCGCGACCTCATGCGTGACAGGCATGCGTTCTAACCAGCTGAACTACGTCCCCGGAAAAACTGATCGCTTGAGTCATTGCTTCATTGACTCATCGAAGAACCTGGAGCTGCCTCCCGGGCTCGCAACCCGCCGGGTAACGTGGATTCGCCTTTCAATGAATCAATGGCCAAATGACCCAATGACTCAATCGACTGGTGGGCGGTATCCGGCTCGAACGGATGACCTTCTGCTTGTAAGGCAGACGCTCTGACCAACTGAGCTAACCGCCCGGCTACCCTTCGAGCGGGGGCTAAACTATTTCTGCCCCTGGGAACACGAACCTTGACAGTTCCATCTTATGGAATATACACTAGCGGTCTCAGATCGTCAAGGAAGACACAGACCCGACTATGCAGTTTCCCCGAGAGTACGTGGCCTACATGGCCAAACAGGTTCTGAAACGCCTCACCAAGGCCGGGCTTATCCAATACGACCAGCCTGAGTACGTCACCGAAGTCATGTATGAGGTTATGCTCGATGAGTTTAGTATCGAGGACCGTATTAATGACGAGGTGCGAAAGATCCTTGAGCAGCACGGCGACCAGATGAAAGAGTTGGGAGCCACCTTCGAAGAGGCGTTTAAAATCATCAAGAAACAGCTTGTGCGGGAACGTAAAATCATCCTCTGAACGGGCGGTGTTTTGAGCCGATGAAATTGAGCCACGAAAAGATCATCCAAGTCTCGCATCGAATTATGGGGGCGATTGAAGCCTTGGACGAAGTGGAAATCTTTGAAGAGCCCAACACCATTCGGCAGGAAACCGTCAAGATCCTAACGGAGTTGATGCACGAGGAAGAAAAGGTCGACGAGGTCGTCAAAGCCCGGATCGCTTCGCAGAAACGCACCATCCCCGAAGGCACGGGGGAGTGGGAGATCCTCTACCGGAAATACTACAACGACGAACTGCGCAAACTGGGCGTCATCTTCAATTCCCCCAGCCATACCTGATTCCCAAATTTCATCGCCAAAATCCTGAATCCCCCCCCGCGCGGGTGCGAAAATGTTTCCGCTCGCGCCACGGCACGCACCAAAAGCAAAAGGCGCCCGGTAATGCGGACGCCTTTTATCCTGAGGTGGAATCGATGGCGCTTAGTCGCGCCGCTTCAGTACGGGCGGCTGATCGTCACCCTCCGACGAATCAGTTTTCTGCTGGCCGGATTGCGTGTCGGGGGTTTCGCGCTTGCGCAGCGAGGGCCCGGAGTCTCCCTTTTGCCGCTTGCGCTGGGTGATGACGGTTTGCAATCGCGCCTTGATGTCATCAAACTCCGAAGTGGACACCAGGTACTGGGGGCGCTTGGGGAGAATCTTCTGAATCTCTTCTTCCGATGCGATGATGCGATCGCCGGTGGGCGGGTGGTCGGCGAAAACTTTGGCCATGCTGCCGGGGCTGCGGCGTTCTTCGTCCATGACTTTGCCGAAGAAGCCGACGAAGGCATTGGGGTCGTAGCCCGCCTTGTACATGTACTGCAAACCCAGGAAGTCGGCCTCCTGCTCATCCTTGCGGCTGAATTTCAGGAAGGCCAAAGGCACGCCGTTCATATAAGCTTCCATGACGCCCATGTACACCGCCGCAGACATCGGGATGAACATCATGGGGATCATGGCAAATTGCAGAATGGTGGCCTTGGTCATGGTGCTGGCCCAGTGGCGGGCCGCGGCGTGGCCGATCTCGTGCGCAATGACGCCGGCCACTTGGTCTTCCTCCTCTGCCGCCATGAGGGTGCCAGTGTTGAGATACATGAACCCGCCCGGCAAGGTGAAAGCGTTGATCGCGGGGTCGTCAATGACCTTGATGGTGAGGGGAATCGTGAGGTCCGAGTTGCGCGCCAAGTTTTGCGCCACGCGGTTCACATATTCATTGATGACCGGGTCCTTGAGAATCTTGGCTTGTTTGTCAATCTGATCCGCATACTGCTTGCCAATGGCGATCTCTTTTTCCTGGGAGATGATGCTGCGATGTGCGACCTTGCGATCACCGATCTCGTCGACGTCGTCCTTCTTATCGTCAGCGCGACCGGGAAGCGAGACCCAGCACAGGATCGCGACAAGCATTAGCGCTACGAAACGCGGTTTCATCATGGCATGGCTCCTTACCGGCAATTATACCATTGCGGGCGGGCTCGACCGCTGTTTCTTTGTTTCTCTTCTCGGCGATTGCGAATCTGGCACTATCATTGATTTGCTGACCCCGCCCATGATTTCAGGGAAACCCCAGCTTTTCTCCGGGGCCAACCCGCATCCACCCGTCTGTTGGATTGCACATATGGGAATGGGGTTGCATCTGTTACTGCCGGCTCGGGTAAAATAGAGTTTACACAAGGTCGCCTCGTTAGGGGGGACAGGGCAGACCGGGGGAAGAGATAGTGAGGAAAAACTCAGCAACGCGCTGGCGTCGAGGTGCGAACGTTTGTAACCGATGTAGTTTCAAGGTAGTGGAAGCAATGGGCGGAGTTTATGGATTTACCTCCATGGAGGCGCAGGACCTGCAAAGTTTAAGGCAGGAAAGGGCCCGGCATTTGGGAACTCGACATTTGGCGAAGGATGGAAAGCTGCATTGCGCTCTTGACTCCGCATCCGAGGACAGTTAGATTAACTGAACCGGCCTTCAACCGAGGCTCGGATTCAGTTTCCCGTGACGGGACACCGTCTCCCCATAAGGGAGTTTCAACCTGTGGCCGTTTCCTCGATTCTCTTAGGCCAAGTCTGGCAGTTGCAAGCGACGGGCGACAATTGGCTGGTGACCAAGCTTTACTCGGAAGTCTTCGCCTCCTACGCCATTCTCAGAAAAGTGGGGGGAGGGGACGCTGACGTTCGCCGCGTCAAGGTCGAGAAGGCCGCCGACGGTGTGGGGCTTCCCGGTTTTGTCTTCACTCAGGACGCCGACGCTTTCTAGTAGCCCGCGGTCTTGCGAGGAGGCACGGTGTGGTCTGTGAACGCGAGACCTAGCTCTTGAATCCCCAGAACAGTGCCCTCCATGGTTTCTGCTATTCTCGAGCACCTTGCCGCCTTCATCATCTCGGTGATCTCGCAGACAGGCTATCCTGGCATTGTCTTACTGATGGCGATCGAATCCGCCTGCATCCCCTTGCCTTCGGAAGTCATCATGCCTTTTTCCGGCTACCTGGTTTTTGCCGGCCGATTTCGGCTGCTCTGGGTAGGACTGGCGGGGGCCGTGGGATGCAATTTGGGATCGCTAGTGGCCTACTACGTCGGGTCTCTCGGAGGGCGGCCCCTGGTAGAAAAGTACGGGCGTTGGTTGCTGGTCACCCACCACGACCTCGAGCTGGCCGACCGCTTCTTTGCGCGCTATGGCGATTGGGCCGTGTTCATCGCGCGCCTGCTGCCCGTCATTCGCACCTTCATTGCGTTCCCCGCCGGCGTCTCGCGGATGAACGTGGCGCGCTTTCATCTTTACACTTTTCTCGGATCTTTGCCGTGGTGCATGGCGCTCGCTTACGCGGGATTGAAACTTGGCGAGCGCTGGATGACCCTGCGCGAATACTTCCACCGCTTCGATGCCGTTCTGGGCGTCGTGATCGTCCTCGCCGCCGTTTGGTTCATCCACAACCGCTGGAAGAACCGCCTGCGCGCCGCGTAAGCACGTAGAGCCCTGCCCATCCGACCCGTGGTGAGAACCCCGGGCTCCTTCGCTGTTCGCAAATCCCTTGGGGGCACGTCACTTTGAGGTTAGAATCCGGAGTGAGATGGAGCGAGACAAGTTTGAGGCTCTTGTGGCGCAAGCTTTGGATGGCCTGCCCGAGCCGTTTCGCCAACGGCTCACCAACGTGGCCATTATCGTGGAAGACTTGCCGCCGGCAGAAATAAAGAACCAAGGATTATTGCTGGGCCTCTTTCACGGCATCCCACGCACGGAAAAGAGCGTTTTCTATTCCAGCCCACCCGACCACATTTTTCTCTACCAGAAGAACATCGAGGCCATCTCGAGAAGCGAGGAGGACGTGCGCCGCCAAATTCGCGCTACCCTGCTGCACGAAGTGGGACACTACTTCGGGCTCAGTGAAGAAGAATTGCGCGGAATCTGAAACGGCTGATGCTGTTCCAACTTTTATTGGGGCCAATCTGCGTAAGCCTGATGGCGGGCCAATGCGGCGCAAAACAGGAGCGCAATGCATAGCCTCATTAAAGTTGGAACGGCACCAGCCACTATTTCCAGGGCGCAAACAGTTTTTCCCATGTGTGCAATATTGAACAGACTGTCTCCACCAGGAGCCGTAATGTGAGAATTGCCCTCTTATGATATTGAGGGGGCGACCATGGTGGGACAGCTAAGCGATCGGGTCTTGTTAGTCGACGACGAACCTCTTGTCCGGAGGCTCATCTCGGGATACTTGGTGGCTGCAGGGTATGTCGTTCGCGTGGCGGTGGACGGTCTGGATGCGATCGGAAAACTCCGCGCGGGACTCCCGGACTTGATTATTTCCGACCTCAGCATGCCACGCATGTCAGGGTTTGAGTTTCTAAACGTTGTTCGCAGACGCTTCCCCCAAATCCCCGTCATCGTCATCAGCGGAGTCGCCGCCAGTGATATGCCGGAAGGGCTGGCTGCCGACGCTTATTTGCACAAGAATGGATTCGGATTTGAGCAGCTCCTGCAAACCGTTTTGGGCCTGACCGGAAGACCTCCTCTACGAACTGCTTCCCCGCACCTTGACGACAAATCAGTCCTGGCAAGATGGGATAGGGACGGACACTACCTCGTCGGTTGCGAAGACTGCTTGCGCCAATTCAGTGTCCCCCGCGCCCTTCACATGGGAAGAAATGAAAGGTGGACGGTGTGCGTGCACTGCGGAAGAGCAGTCTGGTTCCACGTCGCTGACGTAGATCAGCAGGGTCCCGCACAGCCGTAATTTCAAGTGGCCAATTCCATCCCCCATCGTGCTTATATGGATTTCACCGGGATCTTGACGATGTCCTCGACCGCTGTAATCTCGCGCATGATGAAGGGTTCGCCGTAGCGCACCCCGATCATATGGCCGAAATGGCGGGCTTCCGAGCCCATGCGGGCGTTGATGTCGGCGCGCGAAGGGAAGAGGTTTTGCAATTCTTTGGGCGGGGAAAACTGCGAGGAAAAACAAAAGATGGCCTTGAGTTTTTTCTCGAATTGCGCGGTGATATCCACGACGAACGAAGGCCGGAGGGTCGGCACGTATTGTGAGGCGTAGATGATTTTAAAAGGCCGGTGGGGTTTTCCCGCCAGCGGCAGCTTGGCGAGCCCCGCCAGGAAGCATGCCTCGTAACCAAGGTGTCCGGTGGTGTAATGGTCGGGGTGACGGCCTTTCCAATAGGGGAGAATCACCGTGTGGGGCTTCAAATCGCGAATCTTTTGCGCGACCATGAGTTTGTTTTCGCGATTATTCTCCACCCCGGCATCGGGGATGTTGAGGTTTTCCCGGTGGACAACTCCCAGCACCGCCGCGGCGCGGCGCGCTTCCTTTTCGCGCAGAGCCACGCTGCCGCGCGTACCGCTTTCGCCCGCGGTGAGGTCGAGGATGCCGACGCGATAGCCCGCCTCCGTCATCTTGATGACCGTCCCCCCGCAGGTAATCTCAACGTCGTCCGGGTGCGCCGCAATCGTTAGGATATCAACTTCCATGTTCTGGTATCTCTCCCTGTACCGGCCGCGATTTGAGCCGCCGCAAAAATGTTTTCTCGTCCAGGTGGTACTTGAACGCCTTGCGCCCGTTGATGAATACCACGGGAATTTCCTCGTGAAACTTCGCGAACGCAGCACTGTCTTCGAGAATATTGACTTCACGAAGTTCGAACGGCTGCGTGGCGCGCAGTTTGTGGAGCTGCGCTTTGACCGTGTCGCACAGGCAGCACCCGGGCTTGGTGAATAGTACGACTTCAATCATCTCGTATCACAGGATTCTAAGAGCAAGGGTGGAGGAGCGTCAAGGTGCGATGCCGGCCCCAGGCCGCGGGGGTTCAGAGTGGGTAACTCCCCACTACCTTCATGAGGAAGCCGTGAATCCGGTGAATCATTCCCGGGTGGGGCAGAAACATGAACGGACAGTAGCCTTCGACTACGGCTGAACCTCGCAAGCGGCAGGACTCCATCGCCTGCTCATGGTTGTCGCCGTCATGTACACTCTTATAAATCCAGATATTTCGAATGTCGGCATCATTGCATTCACGTACCGCCCGGTCCGTCGCTTCCGCCGCGCCCGTCAGCAGCAGCGCAGCCTCCACGGGAGGTGTAATATCGGCGAGGCGGGCAAAACACCTCCGCCCGTCGATCTCCGTGGCCTGGGGGTTTACCGGAACGGGGTCGTATCCCTTGGCTAGAAATTCGCGTAACAGCGACCGCGAGAAGTGTTGGGGATGGCGAGAGACGCCTACAAAGGCGACTCTCTTACATTCCAGAAATTTGGTAATATCTTCCAGCGACGCTTCGCGCATAGGGGCACCTCGGGGTTGAATCTAGGCCAATTCCCGAGAGGGCGCAAGATACAAGTTCTGCACCCCCTTTGACAATAACGTTGAGGACTTCATCAATCAGACACCATGAGCGAAAAACCCCTCGGAGACCAAGTGGCGCTGGTGACGGGCGGCGGCAGACGCATTGGGCGGGCAATTGCCCTGGCGCTGGGACGCGCCGGCGCCCATGTGATCATTAACTATAACCAGTCGCGCGAGGGCGCCCAGGCCACCGCGCGTGAAATCGCTGCCCTGGAGGTGCGGGCTGTGGCCCTGCGCGCAGACGTCTCGCGCTCCAGCCAAGTCGCGGCCATGTTCCGCGCCATCGAAAAGCGCTTCGGCCGATTGGATCTGCTGGTCAATAATGCCGGCGTCTTTTTCCCGCGGCAATGGGACGAGCTGGAGGAAAAAGACTTCGACCGCGTCCTGGGTGCCAATCTGAAAGGTCCTTTCTTCTGTGCCCAGGCGGCGGCGCGAATGATGAGGCGCGCGGGGCGCGGAAACATTATCAACATCTCCTCGCTCGGCGGGTTGCAAGCATGGCCAAGCTACATGCACTATTGCGCGTCGAAGGCAGCGCTCATCTCCCTGACGCGCTCGCTGGCGAAAGCCCTGGCCCCGACGATTCGCGTGAACAGTGTGGCGCCGGGCACCATCCTCTTCCCGGATGAAAAGCGCGACGCGACAGTACGGAAAATGATCCGCGCCATCCCGCTGCGCAAGGCCGGTGCCGCCGCCGACATTGCGCAGATGGTTCTCTTCCTCGCCACCCACAGCGAGTTCATCACCGGCCAGGTGTTTGCTGTGGATGGCGGCAAGTCGATTCCGTGAGGGCAACTTTCAGCCATCAGCGGTCAGCGCTCAGCTTGGCAGACGCTTGCCGGGGGTGAGGTCCAGCGGGGATTTCTCAATCCACCTTTGGAAGGGGGGGCTTCAGCCCCGCCGTTACAAGGCCTTCCTGATTATTTCCGTGTCCCGCGCCCCTTGGCCGCCGCGGCAACCGCGGGGCGCGGGACAACCAGAGGGGAGAGCCGCGATTTCGCCGGGGCTGAAACCTCGCCTTTCCGGCTGCCCCCAACAAACGTGCAAGCGCGGTGAGAAATCCCCGCTAACCTCTTGCAATGTCCTCCAAAATCTGCCGCAGGCGGGCGAGGGAAACGGAGGCTTGCCCGAACCGCAGAGTGTTATAAAGCTTCGTGAACTCCATCACTCCGGGACCCCACGGGGTGGTGAGGAAGGAAAAAGCAAACTCCCGAGGCGTTTGGGAAGGGGCTTTTCGAATGCCTTTCTTCTTTAACGATTTGAGCAGGCGTTGATAGGTGAGCGTGGCCTCACGCGGGCTCAACTCGGAGTCGCGCCGGGCAAATTTCCAGGCCCAGCGAAAGCGTAGTTCCGCCAGAGTCCCGCTTTTGTCGGTGAGGATCAAGCCCGCCAAGATGGCGAGCATGACCATTAGGACCAGCATCTTGTGAGACATCAGCCAGCCCTCGACGCGGAAGGCGCTGCGGATTCCCTGGCGCTTGAAGCGCTCGAAGCGGCGGCGAAAGATCTGCTGGAAGTCGCGCGAATCCTGCTCGATTTCCCGCGCCAACTGCACTTGGTGGCCGAAGTCGTAGTTGATGATCCACTCATTCCAGAAGAGGGCCGCGGTGTCAACGTAGTCGTCCCATTCGCCGGGCAGAACGGGATGGGGGTCGGCCGGCGTGGGATCGAAGGGAATCCACCCGTAGCCGGTGAAGTAGACTTCCACCCAGCTATGCGCGTCGCGGGCGCGCACCACAAAGTCCTTGCCGATACGGTTGTAGGACCCCGTTTGAAATCCATTGGCCAGCCGTGAGGGGACATTCAGCGTGCGTAACATCACCGCCATGGCGGCGGCGAAATACTCGCAGTAGCCGGACTTGGACCGAAAGAGGAAGCTCCCCACGGGGTCCTCCGGCTCGATGGCGGGCGGGTCCAGGGTGTATTGGAAATTGTCCCGCAAGTAGGATTGGAGGGCGCTGGCGCGGTCATAGTTATTGGTGGCGGAGGCGGTAAGGGTGCGAGCCAGTTCGGCCACACGCGGGTCAATCTGATGCGGGAGACGGAGGTAGATCAGGCGAATCTCCTCCGGATACTGGGTGGGGGCGCTGCGCAGGTCCCGCGCGGAAGGCAGGCCGGCATCGGAAACGACGTCGTACGCGAACGGGACACTGAAATTCTGCGGGTTATGCAGCGAGCCGGTTTGATCCAAGCTGAGCAAGCGCAGGCCGGAAAGTTCGCGCGGCTCGGCGGCGGCGAAAAGCACATCCGTGGAAAGCGCCGCGCGCAGAACGCGGTAGCGCAGCGGATGGTGTGGGCGGTGTTCCCAGCCATCGGGTGAGGGAATAACGAATCGCTGATCCGATTCCGCCGGGACGGAAATCCGGTCAGCGTTGTCGTTGAACCATTTCTTGCCGTTGAAACTATTCAGCGTGACGCCGCGCCATTTGACACCCGCATACGATCGGATATTGCCCTCGGGCATCACCCGCATGACCACCATGGGCGAGCGCAGGATTTTGCGGATGTCTCCCAGATTGACGGTTTCGGAAAACCCCGTAATGTTCTGGGCCTGCATCGAGAGGTTGGTCAGATATCCCGTGCGGTAGCGGGGAATGATGAAAAACAAGACTGCGGCCAGGATGAAGATTCCCATCGCCAAGCCCACCGCCGCCGTCATCAGCGCCTTCTCCAGAGCCTGGCGGTTGTGCTCAGGCACGCGGAAGGGCCCCTCCGGAGCTCGCCGTGCCGCTTCCACCCCGCGCTTGATTTCATAGCTGATGAAGGTGGAGATGGCGAAGAGCACATAAAGCGTGAAGAAGACCAGAAACGTGGTGCCTACGGTAAGGACGGCGCTGGCGAGCATCATCAGGAATGAGAGCGTGGCCAAATAGCCGTAGTCGCGATAAGTGCGAGCCGAGAAGATTTTCATGACCGCGGTGAAAAGCACCAAATGAACGGTGGCGGCCAACATGCGGTCAATGAGGCTGGGGCCGGCGGAGAAGATCAGGAAATCCAGGCCGTAGAAGAAAACGTAAAAGATGGAAATTCGCGTCACGGTCTTGGGGCCCAGGGAATAATCGGCGCCACGGATGTAGCTCCACAGTTTGATAGCCAGCGCGCCGCACATCACGACAATGGAAATGACGTCCAGCTTGCCCGTAGTGGCGACGGTAAGGAATCCCGTGGCGAGCAGCAGGAGCAGGGAAATCTCAAAGTAACGCTGCACGCTGATGTGCGACTGCCGCTGCTGCGAGTCCGTGGTGACGGCTTTGGGGTTTTTGCCCATGGGCTCGGGTGACCCGGTCGAGGATTCTATTGTATTGCAGAAAAGCTTTGCCGCAAAATCGGCTCATCGTTTCATCGGCTCATCGATCCAACGGTTGATTTGAAATCTGCGATTTGTGATTGGCGATTTTCGAAATCGGCAAGTTGATTCATCTCCTCACCTGGCGTTGCCGATAACCGATACGGGGGAGTGTGGGCGGCCGAACTGACTGTCAATCTGCGGCACTTCGGCGGTATGCTTCCCTCATCTTGAGGTTCGCGCCTGCTGATAGCCGATAAGGGGTAGTCTGTAGTCGCAGGCGCTGCCCGCCTTTCCGCCGCCAGCCCCGAACACCTAGTCCGAGTCACGAGTTCAGCGCCCGGAATGACCTGCTTGCCACAGATCAGCGAGATTGAAATCCTTGAGCCAATTTGCCAAGCTGTCCTGGTCTTCTCGGGAGAACTGGTTCATGGTCGATTGTCCGTTCTCCTTCTCAACCACAATAAGCTGCTCAGGCTCAAGCTTGGCCACGATGTGGGGAGAATGAGTCACGACAAGAACTTGCGTCCGCATCGCTGCATCCTGAAGTAGCTCCGCCACCAGCTTGATCCAGTCAGGATGCAGTCCGAGCTCCGGCTCATCGATGCAGATCAAGGGTGGGGGATCTGGGTTCTTAAGGATGGCGATGAGGCACAAAAGCTTCATTGTGCCGTCTGACAGAAGGTCGGCAGACACATCGCCTTGCCGTTCCGAAAGCCTCTCCGACCAGCGCAGAATCACTTTGCCATCTCCACCCTGAGCCGGAACCGTGAGCTTCACGAAATCCGGGTAGGCAGTTTTCACGATTTCTAGGATTTCGCCCCAGTCGTCCGGGTAATCCTGTTGGATGGCGTAGAACACCGAAGAAAGATTGCTCCCGTTTGGCAGGAGTCGAATGTCAGGCCTGAGTAAGGCGGGCTGCCGAGCCCGGGACTCAGGTCCTACATCGATGTCGCGATAGAAGGTCCACCCTCCGAGTTCCTCCAGCACCGCAGATGCCGCAGGGTATTTGGTAGGATCCTTGACCTGGGAGATCGCCAATTCAGTAGGAGACACGCCTATATGCTGGTCGGTCACGGCGCCTGATTCGGCGGGCGCCCGGAAACCCCCCCCTGCGGGGCCCCTACTCACCATGTCGGCTGAGCGAGAAGGCTCCATAGCCGGCTCCTGCCTGACCAGCTCCTCTGTGACCTGAGCAGCAGAGCCATAGTTGCGCGCAGCCATCTTGAATCTGACATCGAGCTTCTGGTCGCCGCCCTCCAAGGCTACCTTTGACCGGGGCAGGGCTTCCTTGAACCGCAACTCGATGCGCACTTCCCGTGCAGGGTCGAAACCAAATGCTATGCTGGGAAAACCACCGCGCCTAAGGACACCGTCGGTCAATTTCCCGTCTCCGGCCTCAGTCATCATCATTAGCAAATCGAGGAAGTTCGACTTCCCGCCGCCATTCGGACCGATCAGGACGGCGAGACGCGGCATCTCCAACTCGACCTTCTTGAAGCTCCGAAAGCCCTCAATCTTGATGTAATCGAACATAGAGGAGATCCTTGGCTCCGTAGAGAAACAACTTGAGGTGGATTATAGCACGCGGGGCTACGCGCTGGGCGGGTAACGCGGAAGGGGCTGGGGAGTCGGGGCTCGGGACTGGCTGCAAGCTGTCGCCTTATCACCCGTCGTCACTCATAACTGAAAACTGAGAGCAGAAAACTTGTGCTGGTCGAGGTCCAACACTTTTGCACTGGACGAGGGCGCGGTAGCGGCATGGCCCATCCCGATTGCCGACATGCGTTTGCCGTTGAGGAATCGGCCGTGAGAAAAGCCACGGTCAGGCCGGTGCTGACCCTCGCTACACGCTAAGAAGAATTACTACCTTTAATGCCGAGGCGCGAAGACGCAGAGAAAAAAGCTCTTCAAATCTCTGCGCCTCCGCGCCTCGGCGGTGCAATTTCCATTCACGCAATCTTCTGCACTATCTTGCGGGCCAACTGGGAAATGGCGGCTTGCGGTAATTCTTTCAGCTCGAACCAATGCAGGGAGGCATGGCGAATGGGGCGGGAGGTCTCGACGGGATAAACCTGCCCCTGGATGGCGCGAAAAGTGATCCCATGGCGGAATTCCGCCAGGGGTTCTCCCAAGGTGAGTAAGGGCACGCCATGGCGTGCCCTTACTGGAGTGCGTGTCAGTCCAGCGAGCTTTCTGCGCAAAGCTTCCAGCGCTTCGGCGGGTGAGCCGCCAAAGGCCGCGGGGAAATTCCAGAGATCATCGAGCAAGCCGTCGGCGAGGCCGCGCACCATGGCTACGCGCGTTCCACGGCGGAGAAGGGCCACGGCAAGGTGATGGGATTCCGCCGCGCGGCGAGGGCGGGGAAGCGGGAAGGCCTCCGGATTGCCGGAGCTGTACCCGCCGCACCATTTTGCGAGCGGACAAGCGGAGCAGCGCGGCCCACGCGGCAGGCAGAGGGTCTGGCCAAGCTCCATCAGGGCTTGGTTGAAGTTCCCCGGTTCCCGGCGGGAAAGGAGCCCCGCGAGTTCCGTTGCGACGGTGCTGCGGAACTGGGGCTGATGTAAATTCCCACGCAGACTGCGCAAGCGCGCGACCACCCGGGCCACATTTCCGTCCAGCACAGCATAAGGTTGATTGAAAGCGATGCTCAGCACGGCTTTGGCGGTGTAATCGCCGATGCCGGCGAGAGCGCGGAGGCCGGCATAGTCTTCAGGGAATTTCGACTGTTGCGCCAGGACCTGCGCGGCCTGATGCAGGTGGCGGGCGCGCCGGTAATAACCCAAACCCGACCAGAGTTCCAACACCCGCTCCAGCGGCGCATGCGCCAAGTGCGAGACGGTCGGGAAGGCTTCGAGAAAGCGTTGATAGAAAGGGGTCACCGTCGCAATCTGCGTCTGTTGGAGCATGATTTCCGAGACCCAGACGGCGTAGGGGTCGCCCGTGCCTCGCCAAGGAAGCACGCGCGCGTTGGCGCGAAACCACCCCAGCAGCGCGCGGCGAACGGCGGCGTAGATATGGCGCGGCCTCGCTGCCACCGCGACCGGAGGCTTTTGCCTCCGGCCGCGCATTTTTGTGGGAGTCTTTGCGGTCACGCCGATTACTCGACGGTGAAATCAGCGCTGCGCACGGTGGAAGCGTTGCCCGCTCCGTCGCGCCCCTTGATTTCAAACCGGTAATCGCCCGCCTGGAGTTGATTGACAGGCAACTTGAAGCCCATGGGCACCAAGGGGTTGCCGGGCTGCGAGTAATCGTTGATCAGAATCGTGTTAGAAGATAAGACCTGTTGGCTGGTCTTCCGGTCGATGATGTTGAACATCACCCCCAGGCGGGGGGGGTCTGGGCTTTTCAGCGCCGGATCATAAACCTCCACGTAGACCACGGGCGTGTCGGTCTTGGCAAAGCGGTAGCTGGTGGAAGGGACCATTTCCATACCCTTGAAAACAAGGGGCGTGCGTCCTTCGAGAAGGGCTGCGTCCATGTGCGCTGTAAGCTGCGAGACGGGGATGTACTTTTCACCCAAAGCCGGGCCTCCCAGGCTGAGATTGTCGCCGGAGAAGGGCTCCACCACCAAAGGAACGATATATTTACCGAATTTCTCTCCTCCTGCGCTCAGCACCAGCTTGAGCGTGTAAGATCCCGAAGCAATATTGAAGGCATTCTGATAATCGAAGGAACCTTTGGCGAAATCTTTGAGCTCTTTCTTCTGGTAATCCAGGCTCACCTTGTCGCTAAAGCGCGCGGCAATGGAGCCGTTCGGGCGATAGGCGATTCCCAACACATTTACGTCAGAATGGAAGCTCCCCTTGTCTTTCGCAAAGTCGATGGAGGAACCGGGAATCGACAAGGCCAAATTCACCCGTGCCACGCCGGGCTCGACGTAGAAGTAAGGGACGCTGACAGAAACAGGAATTTCGCCGGGCTGCGGGCTGGCGGCGCGCTCCTCCAGCGTCTTCCCTTCGGGCTTTTCTCTCAGCGGATCAGTGCCCTTGATGTCGTAATAACCGGTGCGGTAGCGCACGGCCAAGCCTGAGCGGTCCACCTTAACACTGATTTTGTGGTAGCTGCCGTCGTGCGTCTGGCTGGGAGGCGTGTACCCGAGATTGTAATACTCGTTCATTTCTTTGGCGACCTTTTGCAGGCCTGCGAGGAAATCGTTCGTGTTGAAAATCTCAAACCCGCCGGTGCCTTTGGCCAAAGCATAGAGGACCTGCTGGTTGGTGGAGACACTGTCAGGAATCGTAGGGATGATTTGCCGATTGATGCAGTTGGGGTTCTGAAGTCCAACCATGCTACTGGAGCTCATGCAGTTCATGTTAGTCATGTTGGTGTTGGTCATATTGTTGGCGTTTGTATTACCGCCGCCTCTGCCGCCGGTGCCGCTGGTGGTGCCGCCGCTGGGGCCCTTGCCGGAGCCGCCCCCACTACCGGAGCCGCCCCCCGAGCCGGTACCACCGCCACCCTTGCCTCCTCCTCCCCCACTCCCTCCTGTACCGCCGCCTCCCGTCCCGCCTCCTCCGGTCCCGCCTCCTCCCGTTCCGCCTCCACCTGTGCCCCCCTTCTGAGGTTCAGGAGCGGCAGGCGCCGCCAACGCTGCCCGCAGGCCCGCCAAGTGAGGGAAGGGAGATTCAGGGCTACGCAGTTCTGAACTCGGTGGGAACCCGGGGCGTACACCCGGGACCGAAGGATTGGAAATATCCATGCCAGGGCCAGCAGAAGTCGCCAGTCCGCGCACGTCCACAGGATACACCGAGATGTTAGCTTTGTTCAGAGCGTCGATCGTGGCGGTGAGCTCCGACTCGCGTTCGGAGGTAAGGGGAAATCCTGCGGAAAACAAGATCAAGGTTTTTCGACCGGGGACCGCCTGGAGTGTCTTGGCGACTTCGCGCATGGAGAGCAGGACGCTACGCGCGGCATAGTCCGCTTCCATATGGCCCAGAGACGGCGCCCCCATGGATGCAAGTTGCACACCCCCGCCTCCCGCGTTGGGATTAACGGCGGAATACCTGACGGTGCTGACGGCGCGCTTCAACAGATCTCCGTCGGCGGTAAAGTTTTGAGCAATATTCAAGGTTCCGCCGAAATCCACTACTGCCATCAGCCGATTGGGTGAAGCAGTGCTTTCCACAAACTTCCCGGCCGCGGCGCGCGCCTGGATTTGAAGGGCCGGGTCCATGGTGGAATCGTCAAAGAAAAGGACCATGTAGCGCTGATGGGCAGGGCCGTTGGGCTCGATGTCGGACTCGCGGGAGAACGCGGAGATGGGTTGTTCCACGTTGTCTTCAAAGACATGGAAGTCTTTCTTCTCCATGTCCTGGATGTAATTCCCCTTTTTGTCGGTCACGATCACGTCGACCAAGACCAGGTTGGTTTCTGTTTTGATGATGGCCGCCGGGGTCTCCACGGCGGGTGGGGGCGGATTCTGCGCGCCCGCTGGGGCGGCGGGGGCCGTGGCCGATTCGAGGCCCAGCCCTCCCAGAGTAATCAAAAGGCCCAGGGTAAGAAGCAATTGATGTCGGGACATAGCTTGATCTCCTAATAAGGAATTTCCACGGTGCGATTCAGCCCGGAGATTTGACCGCTTTCGGAATCGCGGACAATCGCACGCACCAGATAGGTTCCGGGTTTGACGTCGAAGAGGGTCCGCATCGTAATGCCCGTTTGCTGGTATCTTTCCAGGCTGCTGTCTCGCAAGCGTAATTGTACAGCCTTTTGCTGGCCGTTGATCATATGGCCATCGCGGTCAAACACCACCGTCACGAAAGTCAGGCTGCCGACGTTGCGGTCCGCATCCTTGCGGAGGTGCAATGGGCGAAGGTCAATGCGCGTCAGGACGGTAATCCGTGCGTCGGATTCGGTCTTCATAAAAAACTGGGTGTGAACGTCGATGGGAAGCTCGTGCGTCTCGTCTTGGGAGTAGACCGCTTCTCGAATTTCTTCCTTCTCCTGCATGGTCGGGTCGTTCGGTTTCTTGGGAGCGTAGTAGCCGCGGCGCGCTTGCACCGAGAGGCCTTTGAGCGAAACCAACTTGACCTGAATCGGGTGGAAATTGCCGTCGATTTTCAGATTTTGCGGGGAGAAAGCCAAAAGATAATAGGCTTCCGGAAGGCCCGCGGTCTTGCGGAACCCGGCTTCCAGGTCATTGCTGTTGTTGAAAAAGATGCCCCCGGTATCGAGGGCGAGGGATTGCATGCCCTCGGTTTGCCGCCGGGCGCTTTCCATCAATATCATGTGCTTCTGTCCGATAATCGCAGCATCTTGCGAGACGGCGATGGAACTCCGGCTGGCGTCGAGCGTGGGGTCGGTGTAGAGACCGCGGGCGTCAATGGCGTTGAGGATGACGCCGCTACGCAAAGCACGGTCGGCAATCTGGCTGAGTTCATAGCGGAGGGTGTCCGTCAGAAAACCCGCGGAGACAATGACCATGCTGCGTTGCCCGGGGAGGGACGTCAGGCGGCGAACGACGGATTCAATCCCGCGCAAGGCCGCATATGACTGCGTTTCAGACATGGTTAGCGAAAGCGTCGCCGCGCTCTGCGCCGTGCTCTGCGCCTCCATAAGGCACTCCTGCTCCGTTGTTGGGGGAGGGCAAGGATGACAAGTCATGATTTCATTGGCGGCCACGCTGAGGGCGATAGGGTCGTGTTCTTCGACGATCAGATACGCCTCATAGGGTGGGACCGCCCCGCAGGACGTGTCATTCCCGATGATGGGGCGCGGACGAAGGTCGAAAAGCGCTTGATGGATTTGCGCGAGGTTGTCGGTGAAGTCTATTTGCTTCTGCCCGGAGGAGGTGTAAAGCGCCGCGCGATCCCCGGGCTGGATAGAACTCGTGAGGAAGTGGTCCGCCGCGTCGCGCGTGCGGGCCAGGTTCTCAAAAGGGCTGTTCACATCGTCGAAGTACAGCGCTACGAAGCGGCGTGCCGCGGAGGTGGGCATGGCCGTTTCATCTATGTCTTCGGGTTCGGGGGCGGTTTTTTCGGCGGGTTTCGGCGGTGTGGGCTCGGTGGCTTTCAGGGCCGGTTTCTCCAGCGAGAAGTGCGAAATGGCCTGCAATTTGCCGTGATCGAAAAGTTGAAAATCTTCTTTGCGGAGGTTGTCAACCGTCGCCCCCTTCGCGTCGCGCACTACCACCCGGACCATCACCAGGTTGCGCTCCGCTTGCAGCTTGAAGGTGGGTTCAATGTCGTGCGAGGAAATCTCTGGCGCGTTAGCCGTCTGCGCCTTAGAGGAAATCTCTTGTGGGTTAGTCGTCTGCGCCTGGGAGGTGCAGGGCGCCAAGGCCGGAATCGAGATCAGGATGACCGCCCACAGCCGTGAGGGCCATCGGGGTCTCGGCCGGGTCGCGAGGGTAAGCGAAGGCAACATGAATCCTGCCCCGGTGTGCTCGAACCCCATGATCCTCCCGCTCACAGGCCCGACTCCTAATAAGGAATTTCTACCGTGCGGTTCAGGCCCGAGATTTGGCCGCTTTCGGAATCCCTGACAATCGCACGCACCAGATAGGTTCCAGGCTTGACGTCAAAATTGATCCGGACCGTAACGCCCGATTGCAGGTATTTTTCCAGGGCGTCGTCCCGCAAGCGCATTTCCAGAGACCTCTGATGGCCCGATACCACGTGGCCATCCCGGTCAAACACCACCGTCACGAATGTCAGCGTGTCGAGGTTTAGGTTCTCTTCTTTGCGGAAATGCAAAGGGTGCAGGTCGAGACGCGTCAGGACGGCGATTTGCGCGTCGGACTCGGTCTTCATAAAAAATTGGGTGTGGACGTCAATGGGAAGCTCATGCGTCTCATCCTGGGAGAAGACCGCTTCTTGAATATCTTCCTTCTCCTGCGCGGCCGGGTCGGTCAGTTTCTTGGGAGCGTAGTAGCCACGGCGCGCTTGCACAGCAAGGCCGTTGTGCGAAACCAACTTGACTTGCAGGGGATGGAAAGCGCCGTCGAGTTTCAGATTTTGTGGCGAGAAAGCCAAATCGTAAAATGTTTCTGGAACGCCGGCGGTCTTGCGGAATCCGGCTTCCAGGTCATTGCTGTTTTCGAAGAAGATGCCCCCGGTATCGAGGGCGAGGGTTCGCATGCCCTCGGCTTCCAGCCGGGCGCTCACCATCAGCATCGTGTGCTTCTGTGCGATCATATCACCTCTTTGCGTAACGGCGATGGTAGCCTGGCTGGCGTCGAGCGTGGAGTCGACGTAGAGGCCGCGGGCGTCTATGGCGTTGATGATGACGCCGCTCCGCAAAGCACGGTCGGAAAGCTGGCTGAGTTCGTAGCGAAGAGTCTCCGTCAAGAAGCCCCCGGAGACAATGACCATGCTGCGCTGCCCGGGGAGGGACGTTAAGACGCGAACGATGGATTGAATCCCCCGCAGGGCCGCCGTCGATTGCATTTCTGTTTTCTTTAACGACTCCATCGCCTCTGTCTGTGCCAGGTTCTTCGCAAAGGCAGTGCACGCGTCCGTCTGTATTTGCACTCCCCCTACTTGTGCCGGTACGGAAGGGCAAGGATTACAATTCCCGATTTCTTCGACAGCGATGGCCGTGGCGGTGGGGTCCTGGTTGTTGACGATCAGATACGCTTCGTAGGGTGGGATCGTGCCGCAGGATCTATCCTCCCCCATGATGGGGCGCGGATGAAGGTCGAAAAGCGCTTGATGGAGTTGCGCCAAGTTGTCGGTGAAGTCGACTTGCTTTTGCCCGGAGGAGGTGAACAGCGCCACGCGATCCCCCGCCTGGACAGACTTCGTGAGGAAGTGATCTGCCGCGTCGCGGGCGCGGGTCAAGTTCTCTAAAGGGGTGTTCACATCGTCGAAGTACAGCGCCACGAAGCGGCGAGCCGTGGAGGCCGGCATGGCCGTTTCATCTGCGGCCTCCGGTTCGGCGGCGGCAGTTTTTTCGGCGGGTTTCGGCGGTGGGGGCTCGGTGGCTTTCAGGGCCGGTTTCTCCATCGAGAATTGCGAAATGGTCTGCAATTTGCCATGATCGAAAAGTTGAAAGTCTTCTTTGCGGAGGTTGTCAACCGCCGCCCCCTTCGCGTCGCGCACCACCACGCGGACTATTACCAGGTTGCGTTCCGATTGCAGCTTGAAGGTGGGTTCAACGTCGTTCGAGGAGATCTCTTGCGGGTTAGCCGTCTGCGCCTTGAGTGTGCAGGGCGTCAAGGCGGGAATCAAGGCCACGATGGCCGCCAACAGCCCTGAAGGCCATCGGGGTCTCGGCCGACGCGCGAGGGTAAGCGAAGGCAGCATAAATCCTGGCCCGGTGTTCTCGAATGCAGGGACCCTCTTGCTCACAACACACCAGAAACCATCGAACGCAGGTCGATGCCTACCGGGTATGAACTTAGTTTCCGGCCCACAGGGTGCAATGTCAA
>Ga0326728_10005379_pt1 | contig 36091 bp, 31 predicted proteins | sample MB3enrmetagenome_FD_207602 | JGI IMG/M metagenome (GOLD analysis project Ga0326728, IMG submission 207602) | Lab enriched peat soil microbial communities from McLean, Ithaca, NY, United States - MB31MN | ecosystem: Environmental > Terrestrial > Soil > Wetlands > Peat | place: USA: New York...
GGCCTGCTTGGCGGCGAGCAGTTCGGGGGTAAGTTCGGGGGATTTACGTAGAGACATAGTAACTCCTGTGACGGGAAATGGGATTGCGGGGGAAAGGACTTCCCCGTGGGCAAGGCTTCTCACACGGATAGGCTACCATAAGAGGAGCAACCTGTCAAGATGGCAAAGTGTCCGAATATGGGTTTATTTTGATAGGCCAGGAACGGCAGGTGTCGGGTGCCAGGTTTCAGGTCTCAGGTTGCAGATTTCAGATCTGAGATTTCAGATCTCCGGGGGGATGGCGGAGACCCCATTTTCTCGGGGGGCTGCGATGCGCCCGTGATATCAGAAACGGAATGTAGGTTCGCGACCGAGATGTCTCACCCGACCCGGAAAAGAAATTCAAAATTCAAATGGCGAAGGACAAATGGCAAATGGTTGAGCATTTCGGATCTGCGATTTGACACAGGCAAGAGTGCCTCTCCTACTTCACCAGACACACGGGGTCCGCCAAGCGAAACCAAAAGGCGGAAAGCAACAGGCAATCACTTGAGGTACAATCTTGAGCCGTGCCTCACCCTTCTCGCCCCAAGCTCGGCCAACATTTCCTGCGCGACCGGCGCTTTCAGCAGCGCATCGTCGCCAGCCTGGCGCTCCAGTCACAGGATCTCGTCTGCGAGATCGGCGCGGGGCGGGGGGCCATGACTGAGCTACTGGCGATGCGAGCCCAGCAGGTGGTCGCACTCGAAATCGACCCTGAGCTGGCGCGCAGGCTCGAGCAGAAACTCGCCAACAAACCCAATATCGAGGTGCTCGAAGCCGATATCCTGCGCGTCGATCTTGCCAGCCTATGCCGCCGCTACCAACGGGAGCGGTGTTATGTTTTCGGGAATCTGCCTTATTACATCACTTCGCCCATTCTCAATCATCTCCTGGTTTATGCCGCATGCATTCAAAGCATGGCATTCGTGGTGCAGCGGGAGGTCGCCGAACGCCTCACTGCCGTGCCAGGATCGCGCTCTTTTGGGTACTTGACAGTCCTAACCCAGCTTGTCGCCAGCACGCACCTCGAGTTCGGCATCCCCCCCGGGGCGTTTTCACCTTCCCCAAAAGTCGATTCTGCTCTCGTGACCTTTCAGATGAAACCTGACAGCATCCGGCTCCCGGCAGAGGAGCGGAAGGCGCTGCTGGAGTTCGTGAAATTGTGCTTTGCGCACAAGCGGAAGAACCTGCTCAATAATCTCGCCCCGGTCTACATGCGCGCGCGGGTGGCAACAGAGCTCGCAGCTCACGGACTGCCTCAAACCATTCGGGCAGAACAGTTGACGATCGAGCAGTTTCAGAAGCTGCTTGCGGGCTTGAAACTTATCGAAACGACCCCTCACCCGGCCCACGACGGCTGATGAAAACGCCGTCGCGGTCCACCCTCTCCCCAAGGGAGAGGGCTGGTGATCCAACCGAGGGCTGGCGATCCGGAGAAAGGGAGAGGGCTGGTGACCCAGAGAAACGGAGAGGGCTGGTCATCCGGGGAAAGGGAGAGGGCTAGTGATCCAACACGCTGGACAGGAATTGCTTCAGCGCGGCCTCGTATTTTTCCCTGTCCAGATTAAACCCTTCGCCATGGCGCTGGCCGGGCAAAACGATCAGAGCTTTATGGGGACAGAGGGCGTGCAAGTAAAGGTCCCGCGCAATTGAGGGCGGCATTCTGCGGTCATTTTCGAGAGCCACGAACAGGATCGGACGATCGCCGATACGCGTTACGGCATTGACAAGGTCAAAGTCTGAGGGGCGAAAGCCTCCTCGCCAGGCAAGTAAGTAGATCACTTCATTGGCGATGGGAAAGCTGGGAAGATGAAAGAACAGCTTCCAGTGGTGTTTCACGGTGTCGCTTAAGGACAAGAATGAACTATCGGAAATCACGGCGGCCACGTCCGGTGACTCAGCCGCCGCCAATAGAGCGGCCGCGGCGCCCATCGAGACACCCCACAGAATTACCGGGCGAGCGGCAGGTTGTTGGCTGAGAGCGTAACGAACGGCAGCGATCACGTCGAAACGCTCTTTGTATCCGAGTGTGGTCAGTTCGCCCCCGCTCGTTCCCTGGTGCCTGAAGTCAAACAACAAGCCGTCGTAGCCCAGTTGATGTCCAAACACCGCCATGGGCAACATCTCGATGCGCGTGCGGTTGAGTCCGTGGCAATAGACAATCGTTCCGTGCGCTTCGCCGCTCGCTGGAACGTACCAACCCTTAAGGAGTATGCCCTCGCTGGAGTGGAACTCGACCCATTTGAAATTCATGCCGTACGAGATGGGCGTCTTCCCATCGTTCGTGTCGGGGTAGTGAAAGCGGCCTCTCGTTCCAAGGTTCGAGAAGAACCAGGGAACGAAAAGAAAGAGGAAGCCGGCGACCAACGCAGCCAATATCAGAATCACGTTCCGAATGATTTGCCAGACTCTTCGGCTCGCCAACAAACAACCCTCCTGGGAGTGCAAGTAGGCAGTAAGCAGAAGGCAGCGGGCACGCGGTAGTATGCAGCGCTGGCGTCAATTTGACCGCTTGGCGCTCTGCCTACTCGTTCTTCTGACTCCTGCCCAAGCTGAAACTCGAAAATCCAAATTTGAAATTTGAGATTCGAAATTTCAAAATCGAAATTCTAACTCCTGCCTAACCCGAAACCCGAAATTGGAAACTCGGAAATCGAAAGTCGATATTCTGGCCTGCGACTTCCTCCACACTGCATAACGCCGCCCCTTGATCACGCGAAGTCACAGGTTATTCAATCCGGCCCCCGCCGGTGGCACTGCTGACTTCTGACTCCTGTCTTCCCGCTCGTCACTCGTCACTGCCTTCGCGCTACACGCCCTCGGGCACTGCCTGAGGTTCCACAATGTGCATGAACAACAGGAGAGCGACCAGCGCCGTCATAACGGCGCAGAGCGTTGTGACCGCGCCATAGCCATGGCGCTCGTAAAGTAGTCCCCCCAGAATGGCGGCTAAGCCGATGCCGGTCTGGGAAAAGATATTTCTGAGGGCAATAAAAGAGCCGCGCTGGGTGGAAGGAACCAGTTCGGTGATGAGCGCCGTCAACGGGCCCTGCCGAAACGCGGCGGCCATGCTAGCCACAGAGAAAACCACCAGCAGCCAAGGCCCCCAGGCGAAAAGGGGAATCAACGCCACGGCCAGCGCAAGGATGAGGTTGCTGACAATCGCCACTGAACGCTTCCCGAGGCGATCGGAGACGATGCCGCCCGCCGGAGCGCTTCCCAACGCCACCACGCCACCCAACATAAAAACCCACCCTATGGTTCGAGTCGATATGCCAAATTGGCCGTTCAACCATTGGCCCACATAGGTCAGAAAACCGACCAGTCCGCCGGAGACCAGGAAAGCGATGCCCAGAGCAGCAGCCGTGTCGCGCCGAACCAGGAAGGAGCGGAAAGCCCGGCCGGCCAGCCTTAACTTGTCAGAGGAGGGTTGCGGATTCAACTTGTCTTTGGGCAGGCTGAGAGTGAGGGCCGCGATAACCAACGCCAAAATGGCAAAGAACAGGAACGCTCGCCGCCAGCCGTATCGGTCGGCAATCTGCGCTGCCAGCGGCACACCCAGAATCGGCGCCGCAAAATAAGCAGACGAGATTAACCCCAGTGCCCTGCCCCGAACGCGATACTCGAACCGGTCAGCAGCGTAGGTGATGGAACAGGTCGAAAGCATCCCCGCCGCAAAGCCCGTCAAGGCGCGCGCCAATACGAGGGCATGAAAGGTCGCGCTGCGGGAGGCGACCCAGGAGGACGCCGCAAACAGCAGCACTCCCAAGAGCAGGAACCGCTTGCGTCCATAGTGGTCGGAAAGGACACCGGAAACAAAAGAAGCCAGGGCCGCGGTGAGCGAGTAAACCGCAACCAACAAGCCAGCCACCCCGATGCTGACGTGCAACGAGCCGACCAGCGAGGGGAGCAGAGCGGCTATCATCTGGTTGTCAGCCAACCCAAGGAACAGGAGCAGGAATAAGCCGGCGATAACAAATGAGTCCAAGCGCGCCCCAAGGAAATAGTGAATGGTGAATGGTAAATGTTCAGGGCAATTTACTATTTACCATTTGAATTCGCTATTCAAAATGGTGGAGGTCTAATTTGATGGCTGCCTTATCGGACATATCTACAACGCCCGCTGCTGCGATGCCGACCGCAACCACGATGGCGTCGCTTATTTCCTGTTTGGTCGCCCCGACTTCGAGGGCTTTCTTGATGTGCCCTTCCAAACAACCCTCGCACTTGGCCACCAAGGAACATCCAATGGCGATCAGTTCTTTGGTTTTAAGGTCAAGCGCGGTAGGGGTGAAATAGCTTTCCTTGTAAAACGTCAAATAGATGTTGCGGAAGCGTGCCTCGATCATGCTCATCGACTTTGGGGGCGCCTTGCTCTCCCCTGATTCATCATTCGCCATTTCTGCATCCTCTTTTATTTAGTGACTTCTGACTTTCGACTCATGTACCTCTGTCAGGGCAAAACCTGTGCTGTCTCGACGCCCACAGATTGACCGGCGGTGACAAGTTCCGGAATCTCAATGCGAATGGTGGTGCCCTTGCCGGCCTGGCTCTCGATCCGCATGGAAGAATCCTGCCCGAAAAGCACCTTCAATCTTTCGTGGACATTGCTAATGCCGATTCCGGACTCGAGGATGCCGGGGCGGCGCTGCTCAGGAATGCCCACCCCATCGTCAAGCACCTCGATCAGCACCTGGCCTTTGCTGCGCGCAATACGAAGCGTTATGGTGCCGCCCTCGATTTTGGGCCCGATTCCATGACGGATGGCGTTCTCCAGCAAAGGTTGGAGGATCATGCTGGGAATCATAACGTCTAAGACGTCCGGTTCAATCTGTTTGCGGATTTGAAGCTTATCGCGGCCGAACCGCACCACCTCGATATCCAGATAGTCGTTGATGAATTCCAGTTCCTGTTTTAAGGGCACAAAATGCAATTGGCTTTTCAGGCGGCGGCGCAGAATGTTGGACAGCTTCAAGAGTACCGTCCGCGCCGTGTCCGGGTCAAAGCGTATCAAGGATGAAACGGTATTAAGGGTATTAAACAGGAAGTGGGGATTGATTTGGCTGATGAGGGCATCCACGCGGGCCTGCATCAGGGCTTTTTCCTGTTCCGCGAGCTTGCGCTCAATCCGGGTGTTGTTCCAGATGCGCACCGGAAGGCCGACGGCGATGAGCGTGGCGAACACAATCAAACCTCGGACCCACAAATGCGGAGAATCCATATAGTAAAGATACTTGCCATGCCCTACCCAACCGCCGAAGGTCATGCGCGCGACTTCGAGCATGACGCAGAGAAAAGAAAACAGCACCTGCCAATCCACCGCCGGGTGCTGGAAACGTTGCTTGATGGAACGGTAAAGGCTAAGGTCGATGAACCCGGAGAACTGCCAGATTGCTTCCTTATCCGGGCAAACCCACCGAGCTGTCCCGGCAACTACCGCATAGAGCACCGCCATGGGCGCCGCCAATAGCTCGTGTCCAATCAGAACCGCCGGCAAGGCGACCATCATACCCACTACGAGGCTAGCGATGGTCCCGCCCAGCAGCCCCGCCAGGACCGTCACCTCCAAGCTGAGATCGGTGGTCGGGAACGGCCCGATCGGTTTGCCGAGATTCGGATAACCGGCCAATAAGCGGGCCAAAACACCCAACGTGAACGGTATGCCAAGAAATACCGCGAATTCGAGTTTTTCGCTTGGAGAACGCTGCTCGATGAAGATTAATTGCCGGAATCTTCCGAAGCGCGCGATGAAGCCTGCCAGGAGAGAGATCACCGCCAGCTTGATCAGCAGGCTCACGAAAATTGCCGCCGCGGAACTGTTCAGGTAAGCATTCATCGATTTGTAGGGGCACTCCTTGTGGGCGCCCTACGCAAAAGAGCAGGCCCAAGGCCCGCCGCTACGCGCCACCGCCTACCAAGTGTACCACTTCCAATCGGTCGCCCGCCTGGAGGGGTGTCGCATCCCAACGGGCTCGAGGTACGATCTGAAGATTCTGTTCTACCGCCACGCGATCGCGAGGAAGTTTCAGCCACTCAATCAAAGTCGCCAGGCTTAAATCTTCGGGCACCTCGCGAAATTCACCATTCAGTTGCACGGTCATGACCTGTTTCTCCAAACCGTCAATCGCAGCCTCTCTAATGGCAGGCAATCAACGCACCCTGGTAATAACTATGGTAACGACCCTACGCATCACCAGGCAAGGAAAAAGGTAGCGGGTCAGTTTGCTGTAGCGGCGGTCTCCGACCGCCGGCCTTGAATTCTAAAGGAGTTCCGGCGCTCAGAGAGCGCCGCTACAGCACAAGGAAGAAGCTGAAAGAGGAAAAGACCTTGACACTTTAGTTTGCGGTTCGTATATTTGAATGTTAGGCAGGGTTCAGGACATTCACTGTAACTTATTGCAATGACAAGCCCTTATTTGCCAGTACTGATCTATTTCCTGGTTGTCGTCGGGTTGAGCGCGGCCATCCTGGGCCTCTCCGCGTGGGTGGGAGTCAAACGCCCCTCGCGAGCCAAACTGAGCCCCTACGAATGCGGAATTCCCCCTGTGGGCAATGCTCGGGAACGTTTCTCCGTGAGCTTCTATCTCGTGGCGATGCTCTTCATTCTCTTCGATGTGGAAGCCGTCTTCCTTTATCCGTGGGCAGTGGTTTTCAAGAGCTTGAAGTGGTTCGGCTTCCTTGAAATGCTTCTGTACATTGCCGTCTTGCTGGCAGGGTATGTCTACATTTGGAAGAAAGGCGCCCTGGACTGGAAGCGCTAGTGTAGTGTCCACTAATTGAGTGGACGATGTAGCGCTGCCGTCCCGGCGGCATCTGCCGGCAGGATGCCGGCGCTACGAGAAGGAGCGTTGTCCAGCTATCTCCTGGACACTACGCTAGTACCTCATATTCACTGTCATGCCTTCCAACCTCGAATCCAACCTCGCCCTAAAGAAGCTTCGAGAATTTGCTCCGCAGGGCATTGAAGAGGCGAGAGAGTTTCGCGGAGAGGTCACGATCTACATCCCGCCCGAATGGCTGATCCGCGTCTCGGAGTTCTTACGTGACGAGCCCCGGCTTGCTTTCAAATACCTTTCCGACATAACCGCATTGGACCTTTACCCGAACGAACCGCGCTTTGAAGTGGTCTACCATCTCCTTTCACTTCAGAATGCAGAACGGCTTCGGCTCAAGGTGCGCGCCGGCGGAGATGATCCGTGCGTGGATTCTCTGGTTCCCGTTTATCCAGCCGCGAACGCTTTCGAGCGCGAAGTCTTCGATCTTTTTGGAATCCAGTTCGCAGGGCATCCTTATTTAAGAAGAATTCTCATGCCGGAAGATTGGGAAGGCTACCCCCTGCGCAAGGATTATCCCACCGAGGGATACCGTTAGATGCCCATAACGCTGGAGAAAATTCCGGGTGAAGAAGAGCGGGTTATCCTCAGCATGGGGCCGCAACACCCCTCGACCCACGGGGTATTGCGATTGGTGCTTGAACTCGATGGCGAGACGGTGGTTCGAGCCATCTATGACATCGGCTACCTGCACACCGGCTTCGAGAAATCCTTCGAGGACAAGACCTATTCGCAAGGTATAACCCTTACTGACCGCATGGATTACCTCTCCCCGCTCTCCAACAACCTGGGCTTTTGCTTAGCGGTGGAGAAACTACTGGATCTCGAAATTCCTCCGCGCGCCCAGTGGATCCGAGTCCTGCTCACCGAACTCACGCGCATTCAGAGCCACCTGGTGTGGCTGGGAACTCACGCCATCGATCTGGGAGCCATGTCTGTCCTTCTCTATTGTTTCCGGGAGCGTGAGACGATCCTCCACATTTTCGAAATGGTATCCGGCCAGCGCATGATGACCAGTTATTTTCGCGTCGGCGGCTTGGCTCTCGAGCCTCCCTTGGATTGGCTCAAGCAAGTTGAGAAGTTCGTGAAGACTTTCCCTGGCCATCTCGAGGAATACGAGAATTTGTTGAGCAAGAATCCTATTTGGCTGAAGCGGACGGTCGGGATCGGCAAACTGAGCGGCGATGAGGCCATTGCCTGGGGACTCTCAGGTCCGTCGCTGCGTGGCTCAGGAGTGGACTGGGATATTCGTAAGAAAGAGCCTTACTCGAGCTATGAAAAGTTTGACTTCAAAGTCCCTACCCGGCCCGAGGGCGATGTCTACGCTCGGTACTTGGTACGCATGGAAGAAATGCGCCAGTCGCTCCGTATCGTGCAACAAGCAATGGAGGGGATTCCCGAGGGCCCTATAAAAGCCAACGCGCCCCACATCGTTCTGCCCGACCGGGAAAGCATGAAGACTTCGATCGAGGCGCTGATCTATCACTTCAAGATTGTCACGGAGGGATTCCATCCCCCGGTGGGCGAAGTGTACCAGGTCATCGAAGCGCCTCGTGGCGAACTGGGTTTCTACATGGTCAGCGACGGGTCACCGAAGCCGTTCCGCTGCCACGTCCGCGCGCCCTCCTTCGCGAACTTGCAGGCCTTGCCGAAAATGATTGAAGGCCGTTTGATTGCCGATGTGGTTGCGTGCATCGGCACAATCGATATTGTTTTGGGCGAAGTGGACAGGTAGGGCAGTGACGAGTGGGAAGACAGAAATCAGGAGTCAGAAGTCAGAATGTCGGATTTCGAGTTTCGGCTTAGGCAGGGGTCAGAAGACGGGATTGAGGAGTGAGGAGTCAGAAGTCAGGAGCTGGGATTCCGAATTCCGAATTTCGAGTTTCGATTTTCGATTTTGCATTTTCTAGTTTCTATTTTCCGGTGTTGTAATGCTGTCGGACGAGTTGCTTAAGAAATTCGACCGGTTGATCTCGCGCTATCCGCTGAAGCGTTCGGCTATCGTCCCCTGCCTCCTCTTCGCTCAGGATGAAGTGGGATTCATTAGCGACGAGGTCATTGAGGAAGTCGCGCGCAGGGTGGAGGTCCGGCCGATCGAGGTAATTGAGAACATCGGCTACTACTCGATGCTCCACCGGAACCGCTTGGGCAAGTATAACCTCCAGGTGTGCACGAATGTGTCTTGCATGTTGCGCGGCGGAGAACAAATTCTGGAACATTGCAAGAAGCGGCTGGGAATTGCCCATAAAGAGACCACGCCCGACGGACTATTCTCCTTGGAGGAAGTGGAATGCCTTGGCGCTTGTTGCGGCGCTCCGGCCATGCAAGTGAATTACGATTTTTACGAAGACCTCACTCCCGGGAAGGTTGATGCACTGTTGCAAAAGCTGCGGGGAGGAAACGGGGAATAGGGAACAGGGAATAGCGAGTAGGGAACTTGGGCTGCGGTGTGAAGGGTGAAGTACGAAGGGTAAAGGTTAAAGGGTAAAGGTTCAAGAGAGGAGAAGTTCACTTAGACTTCAACATTCAGCCTTTACACTTTACACCTGTTCCCTGTTCCCTAAGACAAGTATGTCCGATTATCAAAATTACCTCAAAGGATCGCCGCTCGAGGTGAGGGTTCTCACCAAGCGGTTTGGTATCCCCAACTCGACTTCGATTGATGTCTATCTCCAGAACGACGGCTACAAGGCCCTGAAGAAGGCGTTCGAGATGGGGCCGGACGCCGTCATCAATGAGATGAAGAACTCCGCTCTTCGCGGCCGCGGCGGCGCTGGCTTTAACACTGGCATGAAGTGGAGCTTTGTACCGAAACAATCCGCGAAGCCCAAGTATGTTATCTGCAATGCCGACGAGAGCGAGCCGGGAACGTGCAAGGACCGGCCACTGTTGGAATACGACCCCCACCAACTGATCGAAGGCATCATTATCGCCGGCTTCGCCATCGGGTCTCACCAGGGTTTCATCTATACCCGCGGAGAATATCGCTACTTGATCCACATTGTGGATCGCGCTCTCGAAGAATCCTACGCGCGAGGATTTTTGGGAAAAGACATCCTGGGAACGGGATTCGATTTTGAGCTTTGTACGCACACGGGTGCAGGCGCCTACGAGTGTGGCGAGGAGACCGCCCTTCTGAATTCTCTCGAGGGACTGCGAGGGTACCCGCGCATCAAGCCTCCCTTCCCCGCGATCGTGGGCCTCTACGAAGGTCCGACGATCATCAATAACGTTGAGACGTTGGCCAACGTCTCCCACATTATTCAAAACGGCGCGGAGTGGTACGCCAAGCTGGGAACGCCCAAGAACGGCGGGACTCGACTGTTTTGCCTGAGCGGGCACATTGAAAGGCCGGGAGTCTACGAACTACCGATGGGCTTTCCTCTGCGACGCATGATCGAAGAGGTAGGCGGCGGCGTGTTGGGCGGGCGCAAGTTGAAGGCGGTGATCCCCGGCGGCTCTTCCTGCCCCGTGCTGACGGCTGACGAAATTGATGTTGCGATGGACTACGATTCGGTGGCCAAGATCGGCTCGATGCTGGGTTCCGGCGGAGTGGTGGTGCTGGACGAAAACACGTGCATGGTCAAAGTCGCCCACCGCATTATGAAATTTTATGCGCATGAATCTTGCGGCTGGTGCATCCCCTGCCGCGAGGGAACGGCTTGGCTGAAATCGCTCCTGGAACGATTCCACTCCGGCGGCGGGCAACCGGAAGACCCGGACACCGCCCTGGACGCATCCTACAACATGCTGGGCAAAACGCTCTGCCCACTCGGTGATGCGGCCGCGATGCCGACCATCAGCATCCTGAAGAAGTTCCGGCATGAGTTCGAAGAGCATCTGAAACTGGGCTATTGCCCGTACGAGAAGAAAGCGGTGGCTGTAGCATGAAAGAAGGCTCGCAAAAGCCGGGTTTTGAGGTCTTGGATCATCCCCTTAAGGGAGAGACGCGCCAAGGCCCGGCGCCTTACGTTCGCAGCGCCGCATTGACGCCAGGGCCTGCAACCAAGAAGGGAAGCGCGCCCGAGCCGGTCAAGTTCACAATCGACGGGAAAGCCGTGACTGTGCCCGCAGGCACCCTACTGATTGAAGCCGCCAAACAGGTAGGTATCGAAATACCTTCTTTCTGTTACTATCCGGGCCTCACCGTACAGGGCGCCTGCCGCATGTGCCTGGTGGCGATTGAGCGGATGCCCAAGCTCCAGACCGCCTGCACCACCGTGGTGACCAACGGGATGGTGGTCCACACCGAAACGGAGGAAGTCAAGAACGCTCGCAAGGCCATGCTCGAGTTCCTGCTGACGAACCACCCCTTGGATTGTCCGGTTTGCGACAAGGGGGGCGAATGCGAACTCCAGGACGCCGTGTTCCGGTATGGCGCAGCGGAGACTCGCTTCATGGAGCCCAAGCTCCATCACGAGGAGAAAAAGTTCTCAGGCCTCGTTTATTACGATTGGCCGCGTTGCATCTTGTGCTATCGCTGCATTCGGGTCTGCGACGAAGGAATGGACGTGAACGCCTACGGGATCGGATTTCGCGGCGCGCATAGCGAGATTATTCCCAATCGCGGAGAGGAACTCGAATGCGAAGAGTGCGGGATGTGCATTGACATCTGCCCGGTGGGCGCCCTCACCAGCGGGACTTATCGCTATCACACCCGGCCATGGGAGATGACCTACACCGGAACCATCTGTAATCACTGCGGGGACGGCTGCAAGACAACTCTTTCCGTTCGCAATAACCGGATCATCCGCGCCAACAATCGCGACCATTCCGGATTCAATGGCGAGTTCCTCTGCGTTAAAGGGCGCTTCGGCTGGGACTTCGTCAATAGCGATAAACGATTCACAACTCCGCTGATCCGCCGGAATGGCAAGCAGGAAGCCGGCACTTGGGATGAAGCACTCGGCCTGACGGTCGGGCGCCTCAAGAGTATTCTGGCGGAACATGGGCCGAATTCACTGGCCGTCCTCGGCTCCAATCGCACCACGAACGAAGAGAACTACCTGCTCGGCCGCTTCACGCGAACCATCCTGGGCACGAACAACCTGGACCACCACCGAACTGCAGATTACTCCTCGCTCGTGCGCACCTTGACCGAATCACAGGCTCCCGACCGCCATGCCACGATGGAGGACATCCTACACGCCTCCAGCGTCTTGCTGGTTGGAAATGACCCAACCCACCAACATCCGCTGGCGGCCTTCCAGATTCGACAGGCCGTGCAACGGCATGGGACAAGGCTGCGCGTCATCAATCATCAGGAGATTAAACTGCGTCGCCAGGCGAACCTTTATGTTACGGTTGAGCCCGGAGGGGAAGCGGAAGCAATCCGCGCGCTGGCAGGAACACAAGCACCTTCCGCGGCGCTCGCCGCCGGGCACGACGGTTTGAACTCGCTCCGTGAACAGCTCGAGAAGGAAAGCGATACGGTCATCATTTTCGGTGATGAGATTCAAGGCGCAGTGATTCGCGATTTGGTGCGCTGGGGACTCGAACTTCCCGGCAGGACGCGATTCATTGCCCTGGGTGACTACGCAAATTCCCGCGGCGCGGCGGACATGGGACTGCTTCCGGGCGCCTTGCCGGGGTACTCGCTCATAACCGATGATGCTGCGCGCGCGCGCCTTGAATCCGCCTGGGAGGCGAAATTCCCAGCCCAACCCGGACGCCACGCGCGCCAGATTATCGCTGGAATTGAATCGTGTGAAATTAAAGCCCTGGTGGTTTTCGGATCGAATCCTGCAAAAACGTTCGGCATATCGAAAGAGGCATTGGGCAAGCTGGCGTTCATGATGGTCGCCGAGATCTTCCCCACTGAAAGCACGGAAATGGCTGACGTAGTCTTGCCAGCCACAACGTTCGCCGAGAAGGCCGGCACGGTCACTAATACTTGCGGCGAGGTTCAGGCGCTCAAGAAGACGATGCGCAAAGCGGGAACCCGAAGCGATCTTGAAATCCTTCTGGCTTTGGCTCGCCTCTTCGGCCGGAGCTGGAATTACCACTCCGCGGACGATGTCACGCGGGATATTATAGCCAACGTGCCTGGCTACGCGGTGCCCCTTCCCAGCTTGCTGGTCGGCCGCGCAGTCGCGACTCGGGCCGAGGGACTGCCACCGGAACTGGAAGCAACGAACCTGGTTTTTTCGTCCCGCGATTCGCTTTTCACTTCCGGGACGGTAAGTCGTTACAGTTGGGCGCTCAATTCTGTGGACGAAGCCAAGAGACCCTATGGGCACATTTTCTGAGACGGGGTTGCTAGTCCTTATCACCCTGCTAAAGATCGCGGTGGTGATCGTTGTGATGCTCACCGCCATTGCCTACCTGACTTGGCTGGAGCGCAAGGTGGTAGCTCACATCCAGTCCCGCTGGGGGCCCTACCTGGTGGGATATTTCGGGCTTCTCCAGCCGCTCGCGGATGGAGCCAAGTTTATTTTGAAGGAAGATATCGTCCCCCTTGAAGCCGACACGATTATTTACTGGCTTGCGCCTTTCCTGGGATTCACATTGGCATTACTCTCGATCGCCGTAATCCCTTTCGGGGAGGGCTTTGCATTTCACGGCCACACGATCACTTTTGAGATTACCGACTTAAACATCGGTTTGCTTTTCATCTTCGCCGTTACATCACTCGGGGTATATAGCGTCGCACTGGCCGGTTGGTCGTCGAACAGCAAGTATCCTCTCCTGGGAGGCCTGCGGTCTTCGGCACAGATGATCAGCTACGAGTTGGCGATGGGCCTGGGCGTGGTGGGCGCCATAATGATCAGCGGGACGTTGAGCCTGCGGGGCATAGTCGATGGCCAGGCGGGCTTCTTTCATCTCCACGGAATAAACACCTATATTCCCCATTGGAACATCTTCTTGCAACCTGTGGGGTTCCTGCTTTACTTCACCGCCGCCGTCGCGGATACCAACCGCGTTCCCTTTGACCTCCCGGAAGGCGAGAGCGAGTTGGTGGGTGGATATCACACCGAGTACAGCAGCATGAAGTTCGCCATGTTTTTCATGTCCGAATATGCCAACATGATCACGGTCTCCTGCCTGGCTACCATCCTGTTTTTCGGCGGGTGGCATGGTCCCATTTTTGGCCCCTACTTGCTGCGTGTGCTGCTCCCAGTTTTCTGGTTCTGTCTCAAGCTCTTTTGCTTCTTATTTTTCTACATCTGGATGCGCGGGACTCTGCCCCGCTTCCGGTACGATCAGTTGATGGCCTTCGGTTGGAAATTCCTGGTGCCGGTGGGCATGCTTAATGTTTTGGCGACGAGTTTCGTGGTCGCCTGGGTCAGTTCTTCGTAGCGGTCACTTAAGCTCCCATGGTTGTGATCTTTTACATTGCGGCTGCTCTAGCCATCCTGGCGGCTCTAAGCGTGGTGGCGCAGCACAGGCCGGTCTACAGCGCTCTATCGCTCATCGTAGTGCTCTGCTCACTGGCGGTCGTTTATTTGTTCCTGGGCGCTGAATTCATCGCCGTCATCCAGGTGATTGTCTACGCCGGCGCCATTATGGTGCTGTTCGTGTTCGTTATCATGGTGCTGAACGCGGACCGGGAAGTAGTTAGCCAACGCAGTCGAATGGCGCACTGGCTTGGCGCTCCTCTGGTTGTAGCTCTTCTGGCGGAGATCCTGTTTGCCATCTGGAATCAATTCCCCGCAGCCGGCACCAGTCCAGCCGCTCCCGTTCCCGCCGGACCTGCAGCCATTGGACACCTCTTGTTCAGGAACTACGTGCTACCTTTTGAGGTCACGTCGATCTTGATCCTGGTGGCGATTCTGGGCGCCGTGGTGCTGGCGAAAAAGGAATTTTGAGGCATCGAGAATGGTTCCGCTATCTCACATTTTGGCCCTCAGCGCCATGCTTTTCGTGATTGGCGCGGCCGGGTTCGTCTTTCGGAAGAACATCATCAGCGTATTTATGTGCATCGAGCTAATGCTCAACTCCGTCAACTTAGCTTTTATCGGCTTTTCGCGCTATTTGGGGAATCTGAACGGACAACTGTTTGCCTTCTTCGTGATCGTGGTGGCAGCGGCCGAAGCAGCGGTCGGTCTGGCCATCATCGTTGCAGTCTTTCGGAACCGGGATTCGCTTAACATCGAGGATCTCGATTCCATGAAGTTGTAGCGGAGGTGTCAGGCGCCAGGTGTCAGGGGGCGAATCTAATGCAGTTCCTGCTCGCCGGACCCTCTGCATTTCAGGATTCCGCTCCACTCGGAATGACACACTGAGGCGGAGTGCGGCCAACTGACGGCGGAAGACCGGCAACTGACAACGGACGACGGACAACGATCGTTAGACCAATGACAATGGAAATCCTGCTCATCCTAATGCTGCTTCCGCCCTTGCTGGGGATGGTTTTGAACGGCATCCTGGGCCGGCGTTTCTCGCAGGCGGTGGTGTCGCTAATCGGTTGCGGCGCTGCGGGACTCTCGATGGTCTTTGCGCTGCTGAGTGCTTGGGCTTATTTGACCTCCGCCGGCCAGCCTGCGCCTTTCATTCACAGTTACTTCACTTGGATAGAGTCCGGGAATCTTCACGTTGATTATGCCCTTTACTACGATCGCCTCACCCTGGTGATGACCGTGACAGTTACAGTGGTTGCCTTCCTGATTCATCTTTACTCGCGAGGGTACATGGAGCACAAAGGCGGCTACTACCGCTTCTTCACCTACTTAAACCTCTTCCTGTTCATGATGTTGACGCTCGTGACGGCCTCGAGCTATCCCCTCCTGTTCGTGGGCTGGGAAGGCGTGGGCCTCTGCTCTTATTTGCTCATCGGGTTTTATTTCCGCAAGCGGTCAGCTTCCGACGCGGGGAAGAAGGCATTCATCGTTACGCGCATCGGAGACGCGGGGTTCACCGTCGGCGTGGCGCTGCTCTTCTGGAGTTTTGGCTCGCTGAATTTCCAATCAACCTTTGCCAGTATCGCTGCGCTCCGTCCCGGTGAGTTGCAGAGTAGCTTGACAGCCATCGGCATTCTTCTCTTCCTGGGCGCCGTCGGGAAATCAGCCCAGATTCCGCTCTACGTTTGGCTTCCCGACGCCATGGAAGGGCCCACGCCCGTCAGCGCTTTGATTCATGCCGCCACCATGGTTACGGCCGGGGTTTACCTGGTGGCGAGGTCAAATCTGATTTATTCGCACGCACCACAGGCGCTCGAAATCGTGGGCGTCGTAGGCTGTGTGACTGCCTTCTACGCGGCGACGATTGCCGTTACCCAAAATGACCTCAAGCGGATGCTGGCCTATTCCACCATCAGCCAGCTTGGCTACATGTTCATAGCCTGCGGCGTGGGCGTCTTCGCCGCTGGAATTTTTCACTTGATGACCCACGCCTGCTTCAAGTCTCTCCTCTTCCTTGCTTCCGGAAGCGTAATGCACGCTCTCGACGGCGAGTTGGATATGCGCAAGATGGGCGGCCTGCGACACAAGATGAGGACCACCTTTCTCACCTTTTTCATTGCCACGCTGGCCATCAGCGGTGTGCCGGGGCTATCGGGATTCTTCAGCAAAGACGAGATTCTGGCAGCAGCTTACGAAGGGCCACTGGCGCGGCATTGGATTTACTGGCTGGGCGCCATTACGGCGGGCCTGACAGCGTTTTACATGTTCCGCGCGCTCTTTCTAACCTTCTTCGGCAAGTCCCGCATGACGCCGGAAGCCGAGCACCACGTGCACGAGAGCGGCTCGAAGATGACTGTGCCGCTGCTCGTGCTGGCTGTTTTCTCCATTGTGGCGGGTGACGTGAGCTGGCCGAAAGTCTTTGGCGGGAGCGAAGCGTTTGATCGGTTCCTCGAACCGGTGTTCAAACCTTCTAACGATTTCCTTCGCGCCTCGGGACACGAGTATGCCGGCCACGGGTTCACCGCCGGCACTTTAATGATCTTCGCCCTCTCGTTCGCGGCGATTGCCATCTTCGTTGCTTGGTGGCTGTACCTGAAGTCCACCGGATTGCCCCACCGCATTGCGCAGCGCTTCAACGGCATTTACCAACTCCTGGTTCACAAATATTACGTGGACGAGATCTATAACTGGGTGGTGGTGCGGCCAATTCGAGTGGGGTCGGAAAGGTTGCTTTGGCGCCGCATCGACTTGGGAGCTATTGATGGTGTCATGGTAAATGCAACTGCAGAGACTGTGGCCGAAGCCGGAGGCATCCTGCGCCGCATTCAATCCGGCAACATTCGAAGCTACGCCTCGTGGGTCATGTTGGGTGCCACGCTGTGGTTGGTTTATGTGATGTGGCCGCGGTAGAACAGTAGGCAGTAAGCAGCGGGCAGTAAGCATACTTGGTTCACTCTATGTTCCTGTTGGCTGATCATCTTCTCACGATGGCAATTTTGCTGCCGCTGGCGGGAGTGGTCCTCATCGCTTTCCTCAGCCCGGAACGCGCGCAACAGATCCGTTGGATAGCGCTCGTGACATCGCTGCTCACCTTCCTGGTGACCTTGCTGCTCTATGCCGGCTTGCGGGCTGATACTCCGGGCATGCAGTTCACTGAACTCCATCCCTGGATCACCACGCCGCCTATTGACTATCACCTTGGTGTGGATGGCCTGAGCGCACTGCTCATTCTCCTCACAGGATTCTTGACTCCGCTTTGCGTCCTGGTGTCTTGGACTGGCATCACTAAGCGGGTGAGGGAATTCTTCATTTTCCTGCTCGCCCTCGAGACCGGGATGATCGGCGTCTTTGCCTCGCTTGACTTGGTGCTTTTCTTTGTTTTCTGGGAAGTCATGTTGATCCCCATGTATTTCCTGATCGGCATTTGGGGGCACGAGCGGCGGGTTTATGCGGCAGTGAAGTTCATTCTGTACACCATGGTGGGTTCCGCCCTGATGCTTGTGGGCATTCTCTACCTTTACAACCTCACGGGGACTTTCGACCTGCCGCGAATCGTCGATGCATTTACGACCAGTCCTTTACTGTCACGCTCGGTTGAGCGATGGCTCTTCCTGGCCTTCTTTGTGGCCTTTGCCATCAAGGTCCCTTTGTTCCCATTTCACACCTGGCTTCCCGATGCGCACGTCGAGGCGCCCACGGCGGGTTCCGTGATTTTGGCGGGAGTGCTTCTGAAAATGGGCACCTACGGCATGTTGCGGTTTTGCTTGCCTCTGTTTCCTCGCGCCTCACGGGACTTTGCCCCCCTGGTCATAGTCCTTGCCATCATCGGCATCCTCTACGGCGCATTGGTGGCAATGGTCCAGCCCGACCTAAAGAAGCTGGTTGCGTATTCCTCCGTGGCGCATCTTGGCTTCTGCGTGCTGGGGATCTTTGTAATGAATATTCAAGGAATGGAAGGCGCCATCTACCAGATGTTCAGCCACGGCGTTTCAACCGGCGCTTTATTCATTCTCGTTGGCCTGCTCTACGAGCGCCGCCATACGCGGCTCATCCGCGAGTTTGGCGGCCTGGCCACATCCCTGCCTGTCTACGCCACCTTTTTCCTGATCGTCACGCTTTCTTCGCTCGGCCTTCCTATGATGAACGGATTCGTCGGCGAGTTCCTGATCATCGTCGGCTCCTTCCACCACCGGGCCGTCTACGCCGCGCTCGCCGCCGTGGGAGTGGTGCTGGCCGCTGTCTATCTGCTCTGGATGTACCAACGTGTCTTTTTTGGCGAGCTTACAAACGACAAGAATAAGCACCTCCGCGATTGCAGCGCGCTCGAGAAACTCATTCTTACCACTGCGGTGGTTGTGATCCTTGCCATGGGGATTTATCCCCAGCCATTCTTGCGCCGCATGGACCATAGCGTGGACGCAATCATGTCGCGGGTGGAGGGAATAGGGAACAGGGAACAGGTTACAGGGAATAGGGGAGTTGACGACGCAAATTGGGGGTTGCAACCTAGGAGCAAGGTGTCGAACGCTAGGGCTGCCAGCTTGTCCGCACATACCGCGTACGACATACCACACACCTACGACATACCACATACGGTTCTTCCCCCTGTTCCCTATTCCCTATTCCCTGTTCCCCCCGCCGGGGGTGGCCGATGACTCCTTTCCAACCGGACGACCTCATGCGGATTCTGCCTGAAATCATCCTGTGCAGCTTTGGAATCCTGGTCATGGTCCTGGATCCCTTCGTAGCTCCCCAAAAAAGGTCCGTGCTTGGCTGGCTGGCCTTGCTCGGAGTCTTGGCGGCGGCGGGCGGCACGGCGTGGACCTCCCGTTATCCAGGGTTGGCATTTCGCAGGTCCATCGCTGCGGACCATTTCAGCTTCTACTTCTTTTACCTTTTCCTGTTGGTGGCGGCCCTGACGGTCCTGGGCTCCATCCAGTACCTCGAGCGCGACGGGATCCAGCACGGAGAGTTCTACGCGCTGCTCTTGCTGGGCACCGCCGGGATGTGCTTCATGGCCGCCTCCACCGACCTTATCATGGTGTTTATCGGGCTCGAGATTTCTTCCATCGCCACGTATATCCTAGTGGGCTTTAGGCGTAAGGACGCTCTTTCCAACGAGGCGTCGCTCAAGTATTTTCTGCTCGGCTCGTTTGCCACCGCCTTCTTTCTCTATGGCATCGCTTTTGTTTACGGTTTGACGGGGACTACCAACTTGCTGGAGTTGAGCGGGCGCCTTGCGCAGCCGGCCCAGTGGACCGTCCTGGCTCGCGTTGCACTTCTTCTGATGTTCGTGGGACTGGCTTTCAAGCTTTCCACTGCCCCGTTTCAAATCTGGACGCCGGATGTTTACCAGGGTGCGCCTGCGCCGGTGACGGCCTTCCTTTCGGTAGGTCCTAAAGCTGCGGCCTTTGCAGTTCTTCTGCGCATTCTGCTAGGAGGGCTGGCTTCCGCAGCGTCCACCAGCTTTTGGCTAGTCTGGATCTCAGCGATTCTAACGATGTCCCTCGGCAACCTCGCGGCGATCTGGCAGACCAACATTAAGAGGTTGCTGGCCTACTCGGCCATCGCTCACGCCGGTTACGTCTTGGTCGGGATCGCAGCAGGAAGTACCGAAGGAACATCTGCTGTGCTGTTTTACCTTACGGCGTATGCCTTGATGAATGTTGGGGCATTTGTGCTGATCGCCCACCTGGCTGGAAATGGCGAACTCTCGACGCAGATTGAAGATTACACCGGCCTGGCTTACGCCCGGCCGGGAACCGCCGCTTGCCTGACCGTCTTCCTGCTCTCTCTCGCGGGCTTCCCCACCACCGCAGGGTTTTTCGGAAAACTCGTCCTATTCCGCGCCGCCATCCACTCCCACTTGATTGGCCTTACCATCGTCGCCGTGCTGAACAGCGTTGTCTCGGCCTACTACTATCTTCGCGTCATCGTGGCCATGTACATGCACGAAGGCGAGACTCGTGCTTCCACTAGCACACTGCCAATGCCTTTACGGGCTGCGGTGGCGGTGAGTGTCGTCGGCATCTTCTATCTGGGTCTCTTTCCCAACCTGTTCCTGACCTTTTCAAATTCCGCCGGGAGACCACTTCCGTAACACGAATCCACCGGTCCGCCCTTCTGAGCGAAGGGTCACCCCAATTAGGACTTCAGCGGCTCCTTCTGTTCCCTCCAGGGTCTTCCCTGCCCCCTATTCCCCGCTCCCGACTTAAGAGCCGGGGACGTATGTCAAAACCCAAAACAAGAGAGGGGAGGCCGAAGCCTCCCCTCTCTTGACCGAACCAGTGCAGGAACCCTCTTATCAAATCGTAACCTTGGCGAAGATAATGGCAAAGGTGTACAGCGCCATAGACTCAATCAATACCAGGGCCAGAATCAAGGCAAACTGTATGCCCGGACGGGCCCCCGGATTACGCGCCAAGCCTTCGCAAGCGGCTGCGGTCGCCTTTGACTGGGCATAACCGCATACAGCGGAAGCAATCGCCATGGCAAATCCGGCAGTGATAATGACCCATTTGGTATTAGCTGAGCTCGAACTACTTCCCGCTGCCTCCTGCGCGAATGCCGGTCCAGCAACCAGAAGCGTTCCCAAAACAGTCAGAAACATCGCACCGTAGCGTTTCATTTACTTCCTCCCTTGAACTCTCCACGACTTGGTGTGAGTTCGCGATGAATTTCCGCCAGGGGGTGGTTTCCCGCCAACCCTCGAACAGGCGGGACTCACACTGACGGTCTTGCGTGGTAGGGGCGACCCTTGTGGTTACCCGAGGGCGGCCACAAGGGCCGCCCCTACAAAACTAGTGCTCTTCTGAAACCGCCAAGCTGATATAGACGGCAGGCAGAAGCATAAAAATGTATGCCTGCAAGAACGACACAAAGATGTGCAATACCATGAACACCGGGGGCGCCAAAATGGCGACGGTGACCGCAATGAACTGTGGGAACGCGGCAGGGACCAGGACACCAAAAACCTTCTCGAGTAAGTCACCCACCATCATGTTCGCATAAAGACGAACGCTGAGGGAAAGCAGGCGGCCGAGGTTACCAATGATTTCAATCGGGAACATGACGATTGCGATGGCCAACATGGGTCCGCAAAGGTGCTTCAGATAACCGAACACTCCATGCTGCCGAACGCCCTGAAAATTATAATAAAGAAAGACTGCCACTGCGCAGCCGAGGGTCACTTGAATGTGGCCGGTGGGCGTCTGCAAGGTCGGAAGGAGGCCCAACAAATTACAGAGCACAATGAAAATCCCCAGAGTTCCCAGCATCGCCACATAACGGCTGCTGCCGTGGCCGATGATCTCCTCGCACATGTCCTGAATGAATTTCACTGCGACTTCCATCACCTGTTGAAATTTGCCAGGGCTCTCAACCGACAACCCCATGCGCAGCAAAACAACCCCCACCATCATCAGGAGGATGACCAGAACTTCCATCGCCACGTAATTAGGAATCGGATGCGCCGGATCGGAAGGCGCTCTTCCAATCTTGACCAATAAAGGCGTTACTACGCCGTGCAGTAGATTATTTAAGATAGCCGTAAACCAAAGTTGATGTTCCATGTCTGTCCATCGAATCGTGTCCCTCTCCTTAGGAAGGAGCGGAATAACGGCCTGAAAACAAGCCATCCCCTAACTGGACGATGGCTTCAACCAGCAGCCCAGCCACGGGCACAAACAGCCCCGCCAATATAGCCATCGGCGGCAGCCATCCAGTCTTGAAAAAGAAAATTACAAGACCGAATGCCAGCGGATATCTTATCAGGAATTTTACCACCAGCAACCTCGGAATGCGGGATTGGCCGGCCCGGGCTAAGGCCTGCACGGCCTCGTGCAGCCAATGGTAATTCAGAATTCCTACTGCGGCGCCGAAGGCAAAACCGAAGGCCACCGTGAACTGCCGGCACAGCAGGATCACCATCAGCGCGAGACACCCGCAAAGTACCATCCAACGAGGCAGGCGCGCTTCAGCCCGCGCCAGTTCCGGAATTTGAATGGTTTCCGTCTGCATCCTTCTCCGCCCGGCGCAATATCCGCAGAATCTCGATTAAGCCAGCCGCCGCACCCAGAAATCCCAGCACCACAGTCAACAGTGGCGAGGTGTGCAGCCAGCGGTCCAAGAACCAACCACCTGCACCGCCTACGAGTGCGGTGGCGGGCAAAATAAAACCCAGGCTCGTGTAGAGCCCGATTTGGGCCCAAAGGTTTGCCGACTTCTTCGAACTCCCTATCATGGCGCAGGTGACAGCGCGCGGCCCGAACTTCCGCGCCCTGGAGAGCGGTAGCAGCAGCTACCGCCTTCGGTCCATGCGGTACATGCGCAAGGCGGTAGCTGCTGCTACCGCTCTCCAAGGCGGGCTCCGCCCGCAAAGCCTTACGTAAAGAAGGGCCGGATGGCTTCACGCGCCATCAAGATGAAAGGCTGGGGGTAAACCCCAATCACCAACGTCATGGTCAACGTGACTGCCAGCGCCACTCGAACGCCCGCGCCGGTCGCCAACGGGACCGCCTCCGGAGCCTTTTTCATAAACATCGCTACTACTATCCGGAAGTAATAATACAACGCCACCACCGCATAGGCCACGGCCAGCACGGCCAAGTAATAATGCCCCGTTTCAACCAGAGAGAGAAAGATAAAATACTTCCCGATGAACCCTGCGGTAGGGGGAATGCCTGCCAGCGACAGCAGGAAGATGAGCATGAGGATAGCCATGCCTGGGGCACGCGCCATCAGGCCAGCCATGTCGTCGATCTCGTCGCCCAGCAAATCCTTTCGCCGCATCACGATGATCACCGCGAATGCCCCAAGGTTCATAAACGCATAGACCAGGAGATAGATGGCGATGGCCGTCAGGCCCTCCCGATTTCCGTCCGCGGCGGCTACAAGACCTAGCAGCAGATAGCCCACGTGCGCTATGGTGGAGTAACCGAAGAAGCGTTTGATGTTGGTTTGAGTTATGGCCGCCAGATTCCCCAACGTCATGGTGGCGATGGCAACCCCGATGGTCAGGACCTGCCATTCGGCGCGCAGCGGCCACAACCCGGAGATCAAAATACGAATGAAGAAAGCGAAAGATGCCACTTTCGGCGCCACGGAAATAAAGGCCGTAATGCAGGTGGGCGCGCCTTCGTAGGCGTCCGGCGTCCATTGGTGGAAAGGCACCGCCGCCACCTTAAAATAGATTCCTGCCAGCAGCGTAATCAATGCGATCCAAGCTAGAGGGTCGTGCACAGGGCGGTCCGAGAGGCGTTGCGCAATCACCAACAAGTTTGTCGAACCCCCGATGCCGTATAGGAGTGACATTCCGTACAGAAGCAAACCCGAGGAAAAAGCTCCCAGCAGGAAAAACTTTACCGCCGCTTCGTTGGAGCGGCGGTTACCTCGCAGAAAGCCCGTGAGCACGTACTCGCAAAGCGCCATGAGTTCAAGGGCAATAAACAGCACAATCAGATCGGTCCCCGAAGCCAGGAACATCATCCCAACGGCCGAGAAAAGGAGCAGCGCGTAGTACTCACCCAAGTTCGCATTTTCAATCTCGAGATACTTCACCGAAAGCAACACGACGATCGCGGTGGCCACCACAATAATGAGCTTGGTAAAAATGGCGAACGAATCGAGCATGAAGGCGCCGCCGAAGCCATGGTATCCCCTCCCCTCGAGAGCGACCCAAAACATCCCCAGCTTTAGCCCGGCAAGCGCCAAGCCCGCCAGTGCCGTCAGCGCGTTCATGTACTTGTCCCGCTTCTCGAGCAGGAAATCGAACAGCAGGATCGCCAGCCCGAACATAGCCAGGAGGATTTCCGGCTTGATCGCCTGATAGTCCGAGCTGTTGAAGAAAGGCGTGATCATTAGCGGGTGACTCCTCCAGACGGTTGGGACGTACGGCCGTGCGCCGCTGCATCAGCCACCGCCAGTGAAGCTCGCGATGGAGCGCCGGCCTTCAGGCCGGCACTTGCCGGCGCAACATGGGAAGGAGCCTTTAAGTTGGCGGATGGCCGATAGAAGTCGGGATTCACCCGCTGCACGATGGCCGTGACCGGCTTATCGAGTACATTGAAAAACGGCTTGGGGTAAAGCCCGATCCAAAAAGCCCAGACAATCAGCGGCACGAGCGTCATAATCTCCCGCAGGTTCAGATCCTTCAGCACCTGGTTCTTGGGATTTTCGCAAGGACCGAACATCGTCCGCTGGTAAAGCCAGAGCATGTAAGCCGCGCCAAGCACGATTCCAGTCACAGCCCAAGCCGCCCAGTGCCAGTTCGCTTCGAAGGCGCCCTGGAGGATGGTGAACTCTCCGATAAAGCCGTTCAGCAGAGGCAGCCCGATGGAGGAGAGCATCACAATCATGAAAAGGGTGGCATAGACCGGCATGACGTTTGAGAGACCGCCAAACTCCTTGATCTCGCGCGTGTGGCGGCGCTCGTAGATCAGGCCTACGATCAAGAAGAGGGCGCCCGTCGATATCCCGTGATTGATCTGCTGGATGACGCTGCCCTGCAAGCCGTGGGGGTTCAAGGCGAAAATTCCCAACGTGCAGAAGCCCAGGTGGCTGACGGAAGAATATGCGATCAGCTTCTTCATGTCGCGCTGCATCAGGGAGACCAGGGCGCCGTAAACGATCGCAATAATGGAAAACACGACCATAACTGTGACGATGGTAGGATTGCGGCTGGCCTGCGGCAGCAGGGGCAGCGAAAAACGAATGAAGCCGTAGGTGCCCATCTTCAGTAGGACGCCGGCCAGGATCACCGATCCCGCCGTGGGAGCTTCCACGTGAGCGTCAGGAAGCCAGGTGTGGAAGGGAACCATCGGCACCTTAATGGCAAATCCGATCGCGAACGCCCAGAAGACCCAAGTCTCGACGCTTAAGGGCCACGAATGCTGTATCAGTTGCATGTAATCGAACGTATAGACGCCCGTATCCGTGTGGTAACGAAAGTAAAGGGTCAGGATTCCGAGCAGCATCAAAACGGACCCGGCAAGGGTATAGAGGAAGAACTTGATGGCGGCATAAAGCTTCCGAGGCCCACCCCACACGCCGATGATGAAATACATGGGGACGAGCATCACTTCCCAGAAAACATAAAAAAGGAAGAAGTCCAGTGACATGAAAACGCCCAACATGCCCACCTGCAAGAGCATGAACATGGCGTAATATTCCTTGGCCCGCTCCTGAATCGCCGACCATGAGGAAAGCACGGAGAGAAACCCGAGCACAGTGGTCAACATGATGAGCAGAAAGCTGATGCCGTCAATTCCGAGGTGGTACTGAGCGCCGATGGACGGAATCCAGTCATGAATCTCCACAAATTTGAACTGCTGCTCGGGCGACTCCTGTGAAAACCAGAAAACCAGCGGCAGCGACACCAGAAAGCTCGCGAACATGACGATGTTGCCCCACCAGCGGATGGCTTGCTTGTTCGCGCCGGGTACGAACATCAGCGCCACTAACCCCGCCGCCGGCGTAAACAGGATAAAGCTCAGAATGTGATCATGAAAGAAAGCCATCGTGGACCTCGGAAGAGCAGTCGAGAGGTCGAGAGTCGAGGAGTCGAGAGTCAAGAGTCAAAAGACTCGTTCGACTTGCTACCCTCCACTCGTAACTTCTCGACTCTCGACTCCTCGACTTCTCAACTTTTTTCAAAAATGAATCAAATAATACGCCATGAAAATCAGCACACCCAGAGTAATCATCCAGGCGTAATTCTGTACGCGACCGGTCTGAATCAGTTTCGCCGGAAAACTCATTATCTTGACCAGGAACGCCGCCACATTCACAAAACCATCAATCACCCAGGTGTCCCACCAACGCGAGACTTCTCCGAACATGCGCGTCAGCCATCCGGCGCCGTTGACTCCGCCATCGACGACGCCCAGGTCGACAGCGGCGCAAAAGTTGCCCAGATTCTTCACTCTGTTCACAAACAGAGCATCATATATTTCATCAACATAGTACTTATTGAGCACTATCTTGTATAAGGGTCCCGTCTTGGCCGCTACCCGCCCGGGGACTTCGGGATTTCGAACATACCAGTAATACGCGACCAGAAAACCCGCCGTAGCCACAGCCACGGAAAGAAGCATGAGGCCAAACTCCGCCGTGGCATACGCGGGGAAGCCCTGTCTCGCGAAAGGATTCTCAAAAACCGGCTCCAGGAAGTGCTCGAAGTGATTCGAGCCGCCGAGTATCTTCGGCCAGCCTACGTATCCGGCGGCAAGCGCCCCGATCGCTAGACAAATCAGAGGAACCGTCATGACCTTCGGAGATTCGTGGATATGCTGTTCGAGTTCGTGCGGGACCCGTGATTGGCCCAAAAAGGTCAGGAAGAACAGCCGGAACATGTAGAAGGCGGTGAGGCCCGCCGTGGCGAAGCCCACAAACCAGAGCAACTTGCCGCCGTACGGACTGGAGAAAGCTTGCCAGAGAATTTCATCCTTGCTGAAAAAGCCGGAAAAAAGAGGGGCGCCACTGATGGCCAGGGTAGCGACGAGCATGGTTTTCGCGCTGACGGGTATACGGCTCCAGAGGCCGCCCATTTTGCGCATGTCCTGCTCGCCACTCATGGCATGGATCACGCTTCCCGCTCCCAGGAAGAGCAGAGCCTTGAAGAAGGCGTGGGTCATCAGATGGAAGACGCCCGCGCCGAACGCCCCCACCCCACACGCCAGGAACATATACCCAAGCTGGCTGATGGTCGAGTAGGCCAAGACGCGCTTGATGTCGTTTTGCACCAATCCGATGGTGGCCGCCCAAAGTGCTGTGGCGGCGCCAATCCCAGCCACCAGCGCCATCGCCGTGGGCGCCAGGATGAAGAGCGCGTTCGAGCGCGCCACCATATAAACACCCGCTGTCACCATGGTGGCCGCGTGAATCAGAGCACTCACCGGCGTGGGGCCCTCCATAGCGTCCGGCAGCCAGACGTAAAGAGGAATCTGAGCAGACTTTCCTGTAGCGCCAATAAAGAGCAGGATACAAATTGTTACGATCACGGTGCTGCCCACCGGAAACCGGCCGCTAAGGGCCTGTGCCGTCACCTCACGGAAGTCCACGCTGCCGAAGGTGACCGCCATCAACATTACTCCCAGCAGAAACCCCGCGTCTCCGATACGATTAACTACAAACGCTTTCTTGCCGGCGTCGCAAGCCGATTTGCGCTGGAAGAAAAACCCGATCAGCAGGTAAGAACACAACCCAACGCCCTCCCAGCCGACGAACATCATCAGGTAGTTGTTTGCCAGCACCAGGATGAGCATCGAGAACATAAAGAGGTTCATGTATCCGAAAAACCGGTAGTAGCCCCCTTCATGCGCCATATAGCCGATCGAGTAAACATGAATAAGGAAGCCGACACCCGTCACCACCAGCAGCATGACGGTGGAGAGCGGGTCAAGCTGGAATCCCACGTGAACGTTGAGATTGCCCAGTGCGCCGCCAGCCAGTCGGAACGGCCCGGCAGGCAGCCATGTGTACAGGTTCTTAATGAAAACGTGATGAGAGTCCTCCGGCAAGCCGAGGAATTGAATGAAGCATCCGAGGGCCCAGAGAAAGGCGAGCCCCGGCAGTCCGACGGAGACCGCGCTGACAGCATTCTTCGACAACCGGCGGCCCACGAAAAGCTGGATCGCAGCGCCCAGAAGCGGGAAAACGGGAATTAGCCAAACGTAGTCCAACATGTCGTTAAAAGTCTAAGGTTTAAAGGGCAAAGGCTAAAGGACAAAGGGTAAAGGACAAATTTCCGCGGCGTCCATTCAACCGACAGTCTTCACGGTGAGTGCTCATTGCCCTTACCTCTCACCCTTTAGCCTTTACCCTTCAGCCTTATATCTTTCAGCCTTTATCCTTTACCCTTTACACTTCACCTTCGACTCACCACTTAAGCAGGTCAATCTCATCCGCGTTGACGGTTTCCTTATTGCGGAATAGCGCGATGATCAAGCCCAGGCCGACGGCCGCTTCTGCGGCCGCGTCGGTAATCACAAAAATCGCGAACACTTGTCCGTCCACGGAACGGAAATACTGGGACAACGCCACCAAGTTGATGTTGACGGCATTCAAGATCAGTTCGATGGACATGAGGATGATGAGCACGTTGCGGCGCGTCAACACGCCGATCACCCCAATGGTGAAAAGGCCGCTGCCCAGCAAGATGTAATATGAAGTTGGAATCATTCGAACTTCCTCTTGGCCATGATGACTGCTCCCACCATCGCCACCAGCAACAGAAGCGAAGCGATCTCGACCGGCAACATGTAAGTCTGGTACAGAGCCTGGCCTACCGCCTGGGTGTTGTGAGCAGGCTCGGGACCCGCGGGCTGGGCCGGCAAACTTAAGCCACTCCCTAATTTGTAAATCACGTAGGCAAGCTGCGCGAAGACCAAAACGGCGGTGAACAACCCAATCTGCCACTGACGGCTGAACTGCGCCTGCTTCAAAGCCACGTCAATGTTCACCAGCATCACAACAAAGAGGAACAGCACCATGATGCCGCCCACGTAAAGAATGATCTGCACGGCAAAAAGAAACTCCGCATGTTGCAGCAGGAAGATTCCACCCACTGCGAACAGCGTCACGATCAGCCAAATAATGCTATGGACGGCATTCCGGCGGGTAATCACCATTACCCCGGAGACCAGAGCCACCGCCGCGAGGATTCCAAATGCAGTCAATAGAAGCATAGGCTTGAAGGAGTCAGAAGTCAGGAGTCAGAATCCTGCGGGATGCCAAAACTCAAGGATCGGAATCCGATGCGTGGGTGGCGAATTTCGACTTTCGAGTTTCCAATCTCGATTTTCGAGCTTCGAATTCCCATTCTTGCTTCTGACTCCTGACTCATGACTCCTGTCTTCTGGTTTCCATTTTCCAGTTTCTAGTTTCTGCTTTCTGCCTACCGTGAGTACCGCAGCGGCCGTGGCCCCTCCTCGAGCGCCTGCCGGTCCCAAATCATACCTTGCCGCGAATACTGAGCGATCTCAAAGTCTTGCGTGAGTTCGAGCGCATCGACCGGGCATGCGTCCTCGCATAAGCCGCAGAACATACAGCGGGAAAGGTCGTAAGTGAACGTCGTCAGGCGTTTCTTGCGGTCCTCGGTCCGCGCCCAGCCCACCACAATCAGGTTTTCCGGGCAAGCTATCGAGCAGAGATTGCACGCAATGCAAAGTGTCTCGCCGCTTTCCGGGTGGTTGTTCAGGCGAGGCGCGCCGCGATAGCGTTCCGCGACCATGGGACGCTCCAGCGGATACTGCTCGGTGTAAGTGGCGCTGGGACGCTGGTAGGAAAACGTCAGCCGGAGACCTTTAATAAGGTCAACCAGGAATACGCGACGAACTAAATCCGTGAATCCCATCGGTCCTATCCACCCGACCCTGTCGTGCACTGCCACCTGGCGCCGGCCTTCAGGCGGCAGCTTGCCGGCCCTTAGCTGAGCTCTTGGCCGGCTCCAAAGGTCGGCGCTACGCCCTTGCACTCACAAAGTATCGAACCACCGCAGTCACGATCAAGTTCCCCAGAGCTGTAGGAATCATCCAGCGCCACCCCACGGCCATGAGCTGGTCGTAACGGTAGCGCGGGAAAGTGCCACGATACCAGATGAAGGCATAAAGAAAAACCAGGACCTTTAAGCTAAACCAGAAAATGCCCTGAATGGCATTCAGTACGGCAGGAATTGCGACCGCGCCCGCCAGCAGCACGCACGTAATTGCCAGAGCGACAAAGAAATATCGCTCCAAGGGTAGCAAACTCTTGAGGCCCAGCCAGAGGATAAAGGCCGCCGCGCCGGCCAATGAAGCGACGGGTGCAAATCTTAGGAAATCCAGCGCCCGAACGCTGGCGAAGGGCCTCAGCCATCCTCCTAAGAACATGGTCACGGCGATGCAGGAGACTACGACCATGTTGGTGTATTCGGCCAGGAAGTAAAGCGCGAATCGGAAGCCGCTATACTCAGTATGGAAGCCCGCGGTGAGCTCGGACTCCGCTTCCGGTAAATCAAATGGGTTGCGATTTGTTTCCGCCAACCCGGCAATCAAGTAAATCACGAAGGCCACCGGCTGGAGGAAGACGTTCCACACGCCCATTTGTTGCTGGCGATTCACAATCTCGACCATACTGAGAGAATTCGATAGGAGCAGCACGCCCACCAGCGCCATCCCCGCAGCCACTTCGTAACTCACTAATTGCGCCGCTGACCGCATCGCCCCGAGCAGGGGATAATGGCTGTTCGACGACCAGCCGCCCAGGATAATGCCGTAAATCCCCAAGGAAGATACGCCTAGAATGAAGAGAAGGCCGACATTGATGTCACTGATGTAGAAGTTCCCGGCAAAGGGGATGACGGCAAAGACCGTGAAGGCAGTCATCACGCTGATGGTCGGCGCCAGCAAGAAAATAAACTTGTCCGCTCCGGCGGGGATGATGTCTTCCTTGAGGAGGAGTTTGATGCCATCCGCAACGGGTTGGAGCAGACCCCAAGGCCCAACACGCATAGGGCCCAGCCTCGCTTGCATGAAAGACAGCACCTTGCGCTCCATGTAAACCAGGTAGGCCACAATGCCGGAAAGCACCAGGAGCACAATTAGGATCTTGATAAGCGCCAGGATGTACGGATGAGCTTGGAGGATGTCGATCGAGTTTTGGGGCATAGCGTTAATTCAGCGACAAGCAAGAAGTCAGGAGCCAGAAGCTTCTGACTCCTAGCCTCACCGGTCAACCTCGCCAAGCACAATATCCAGCGTTCCAATCACCGCCACAACGTCGGCGACCAGGTAGCCGCGAATCATGATGTCGAGGGCCTGCAAGTTCACGAAGGACGGCGGCCGAACCCGCACCCGGTAGGGATTCGTGCTTCCGTCGCTTACCACGAAATATCCAAGCTCGCCTTTGGGCGCTTCAATGGAATGATACACCTCGCCCACGGGCGGCTTAATCACCTTGCCGACTTTCCCGAATATCGGCCCTGGCGCAAGGCGCTCCACACATTGGCGGATGATGCGCACGGACTGGCGCATTTCTTGGATGCGAACGATGTACCGATCGTAGGTGTCGCCATGCTGGCCTACGGGCACTTCGAATTCGATCTTGTCGTAAGCTTCATAAGGCTGCGCTTTGCGAATGTCCCACTTCACTCCCGAGCCCCGCAGGACCGGCCCCGTGACTCCGTAAGCCACGGCATCCGCCGCGCTCAGGACACCCACACCTCTTGTTCTGTCTATCCAGATGCGATTCCTGGTCAGCAACTGCTCGTATTCATCGATTTTGGGCAGGAGGTAGTCGCAGAACTTCAGACATTCCTGTTCGAATCCATCATAAAGATCGTACTGTAGTCCGCCAATGCGAAAGGCGTGGGTGGTTAGCCGGGCCCCGCAGTATTTCTCAAAGATCTTCAGGATTTCTTCCCGCTCCCGGAAGGTATAGAAGACCGGCGTCATGGCGCCCAAGTCGAGCGCGTGGGTCCCAAGCCACAACAGGTGGCTGGCAAGCCGTTGCAGTTCGGCCAGAACCATGCGCGTGTATTGGGCGCGAGGAGGAATCTCGACCCCCAGCAACTTCTCGACGGCCTCAACGTAACCCATGCCGTTAGTGACCGCCGCCACGTAATCCATGCGATCGGTGTAAGGAGCAAACTGCGCGTAGGTCCTGTTCTCGGCAATCTTCTCTACGCCCCGGTGAAGATAACCGATGACGCATTCCGATCCCAGCACCCTTTCCCCATCCAGCTTCAGTTTCACCCGCAAAACTCCGTGCGTGGCCGGGTGCTGTGGCCCCATATTGATGAGCAGTTCGTTGGCATCGAGATAAGTGGTTTCGGGCATCAATTACTGTCCGCTCTCGATTCCCAGGTTGGACTTCACCCAGGCACTGTCCTGGCGCAGGATGTCGTAGTCTTTGCGAAGTGGATGGCCAGTCCATCCATCAGGAAGAAGGATTCGCTTCAGGTCGGGATGGCCCTCGTAAACCACTCCGAACATGTCATAGACCTCGCGCTCCAGCCAATTGGCCGTGGGCCAAACTCCTATCACAGAAGGAACCGCTTCGCCCTCAGCGACCACAACCTTTAAGCGCAGCCGGTCGTTGCGCTTGAAGGAGTAAAGGTGGTAGATGATCTCGAATCGCTTCTCCCGTTTGGGATAATCCACCGCCGTCTCGTCCGTGAGCAGGGTGTAGGCGCCGCCTTCTTCACCGTTCAGAAAGTGACACACGGAGAGCAGGAACTCCTTGGCCACAGTGATGGAGGGCATACTTCGAAAGATGACCGCCTCGCTGATCGCCCCTGGCAACCCCTTCTGAAGTTCCTCCAGGAGCGGGCTTGTCCAGGGCTCCGGCTTCACCGGCGGTTTGGCAGGGGGGGCGGGCTTGGCAGGCGCTGCGGCCGCTGGCTTCGCGGGTGCAGAGGCCGCGGGCTTCGCAGGAGCAGCCGCCTGTTTCGGAGCCGTGGGTGTTCCTTCGGTTCCCGCCGGCGAATGACCAGCCGTCGCGGGCGCAACTTTGGAAGCAGGCGCGCCAGCACCAGTCGGGGCGCTTACCTCGCTAGCCCCCGCTTCGGGCTTGGGTGTCTCGCCTGCATTGTCCGCCTTAGGCGGCGACTTCTGTTCGTCAGCCATTCCATTAATGCTTGCGGGAAAGTCCCTTTCTTCGGCTAACAGATCATAAATTCTTGCACATAGATAAGAAGCATGTCAACCGCGAGAGCAGGTTTCAGGGGTCGGGGCTCTCGTTCTTAGCGACTTTTGTCAAGCGTAAAGGTTGCGAGGTAGTAGGTCAGTTTGATTTTTGTAGCCGCGGTCTCTGACCGCCGGTCGTGAATGCTCGAGGAGTCCAGGCGCTCGCAGAGCGCCGCTACAGCTAACTGACCCACTTCCGGTTGCTACTTGGGATGCGCAGTGCCGGTATCCGCTACGTCAAAGAGAAGCGGGGCTCCGCGCCATTTCCAAGAGACAAGAATTTTGCTGCCGTCGGCGGCCAGTTGCAATTGCGGCTTTTCAGGGTTTCCTTGCAGGTGCATGACCAAGTCGCTTAACTGGCGGAAGGGCGGGGGTAGCCAGCCACCCTCCTCTTTAGGTGCAGCATGTTTACCCGGGTGTGTGAGCGGGACCAAGCTCGGTGAGGTGTGGAGCAATGTACCGGTCCGAGCATCCCAGATAGCAAATTTCTCGTCCACGTTTTCCGCCATGTCCTCCATGGCACGCCAGGAATAGCCAAACTTCTCCTTGCCGATGTAGCCTACCAACACGGTACCGTCGCGGGAGAGCGCGAGCAGGTCATGCACGTCCCTACCCGGATAAGCAATCGTGCGCTCGAGCGCTCCCGTCTGTACATTCCAAACTTTGACCTTCTCTCCACTGGTGTTCCCGTAAAAGAAGTGGAAGGGAGCGCTAAGAACTTCGTTGAGACTCCCGAAGCAAACCGGCCCTGCAAGGTCGCCTGTGCTGACTCCTCGCAACGCTGCGCCGGAAGCGGAGTCGAGTATGAGCAGATTGTTGCCGATTCGGGGCTCAGGGCAAAAGGCACCCCGCGAGGAAGTGTCCGCCTCTTGCGCCGATTGGAGTGTCACCGCCAGCCGCGACCCGTCTGAGGCCCATCCCATACCGCCAATCCTGGCGGTTTCGAAAGGGGCCTTCCACAACATGCGGCCGGTCCCCAAATCGTAAACTCGAGCCTCGCTATTCTGAAAAGCCTTACACGTAGCTCCGGCGCCCAAACTCATCATAAGATCAATTGGAGAAAGAGCAACCGCGATCCGGTCACCCGAAACCTGAACGTCCACAGGCTCATAAACCGTTGGATCGGGCGAAAGTTCGAGATCAATTGACCGGATCTCCCGCAGATCGGCGGCGGCCAGGATGTGAAGGCGCGCGTCCGATTCGGAGACAAACGAGTTTTCACTATCCGAGCGCTCGCGCGCCCCGCCTTCGGAGACAACCAGGGAGGTCCCATTCCGCGCATAGCGCACGAAACACCCCAGCGGCGCGATGTCACGATCAGGAGACGAACTCTTGCGGGGAGGAACTGCAATTTCCCGAGTGGCCAGCAGCTTAAGCTCAGCCGCGTCCCAGATTTGAACCGCCAGAGGGAAGGGTCCTGCGCCGAGCGAGGCCGGCGGCAGTATGGCGAGCACTGCAACGCGGCGCCCGTCCGGGGCCAGGGCGGCAGCGAGCGGCAAGCCACTCGCCGGCCAGCCGTAAGCAGGGATCGCGCGGGGGTTCATTGAATCTCGCGCGCGGGAGCGCGGAAGGCCCTGCGTGCCCGTTAACACTACAAACGCGAAAACAAACGCTGCCAGGGTTGGAAAGGTTCTTGACATATTCTCCCCGCCGCCTATTGTCCTGATGCGAACGCTTCGGATGGCAGCACATCCAGCGTAAGGCCCGAGGCGAGTTTCGCGGACCGGTACACCCTTTCGGTAGCTTTCTCGAAGTCGGAGGCTTTTGCCTCATCGATTTTCACGAATTTCTGCGGGTTACGGTCCACTAGCGGGAACCACGAGCTCTGCACTTGCACCATGATGCGATGGCTCCTGCGGAAGGTGTGGAAAACGCCCGGAAGTTGGAACTCGACTTTCTCGGGTTTTCCGGGCTCGAAAGGCGTCGGCTTGTCGAAGCCCTTTCGAAATTTCCCGCGAAACGGCTCGCCGCGAACAAGCTGCTCGTACCCGCCCATGCGCACGCCTTTAGGATTGGGATCGGGATCCGGGTAGTTCCCGGGATATACGTCGATCAGCTTGACCACCCAATCGCTGTCCGTGCCGCTAGTAGACACATACAGGGTGGCGGTCAGCGGTCCGGCAACCGTCATTTCCTCTTCCAGTGGCTCAGTCTGGTAAACCAGCACATCGGGCCGGGAGGCTGCAAAACGCTGGTCGCCTGTCATGTACTCGTAGGTCATGGCAGTGCTGGTCCAGGAGATGTGCGGGACCGGTTTGGCCGGATCGCTAATGTATTCGTCGAATTCTTCACCGGAAGTCTTTGGTGGGTCGAAAGATAACTTGCCCGTGCTCTGGAAATAGAGTGTCCTCTTTGCAACCTGCGGCGGCGGCCAACTATCGAGCTTGTGCCATGTGTTCCGCCCCGTTTCGAAAACGTAAGCGCTGGCGAGTTTCTCCTCGCCTTTGTCTTTCAGATAGTGCTGGAAAAATGGAAACTCGATGTGCTCGCGGAAATAGTCGCCGGTCTTCTGGCCAAAGTGCACGTCTCCGAGGTGCTCGCCGGCGTCGTAGTTCCACTGCCCGTGCGACCAGGGGCCTTCGACGAGCATGTTTGCCGTGCCGGGGTTCTGGTTGCGGATCGCTTCGTAGGTGTGGGGCGGCCCATAAACGTCTTCAGCGTCGAACCAGCCACCCACCGTTAAGACGGCAGCGGTAATGTTCTTCAAGTAGGGCAGCGGGTCGCGAGACTTCCAATATTCCGTGTAGGTGTCGTGCGAGATCAGGTCCCGCCATCCCTCGATCTGGCCCTTGAAGAATTTCTGGTCAGCATTGGCCAGTGGTCCCATGCGCAAGAAGAAGTCGTAGCCGTCCGGGGTGCCGAAATCGAAGCCAGGGCCAGGGATTTCGTTGTCTCCCGTCTTGGGGCGCCCAAATCCGCTGAAGAAACCAAAGGCGTGCGCCAGAAAGAGCGAGCCATTGTGCCGCCAATCGTCGCCGATGAACCATTCGGTAACGGGAGCTTGCGGCGAAACCGCCTTCAGCGCCGGATGCCTGCTCAATGCCGCCATGGTGACGTAGAAGCCAGGGTAGGAAGTGCCGGAGATGCCCACCCGGCCATTGTGGTTGGGTATGGTTTTCAGCAGGAACTCGATCGTATCGTAGGTGTCGCTGGCCTCGTCAACCTGGTTCTTTCCCTGCTTGTCGGGAATGTACGGCCGTACATGCTCGAACGTGCCTTCGGATTTGCCGCGCCC
>Ga0326728_10005384_pt1 | contig 36047 bp, 27 predicted proteins | sample MB3enrmetagenome_FD_207602 | JGI IMG/M metagenome (GOLD analysis project Ga0326728, IMG submission 207602) | Lab enriched peat soil microbial communities from McLean, Ithaca, NY, United States - MB31MN | ecosystem: Environmental > Terrestrial > Soil > Wetlands > Peat | place: USA: New York...
TCTGGAGAGTTTGATCTCTTACACGCAGACCAAGTCGGCGTGGATCCATTTGGGTTGACCGCTGCAGGCGGCGCCGCGCCTCGAAAGCCGCGGCGCCGCTTCTCGTCATGGTGGTCCGTCAGCCGCGGCGAACCTCGCTGAACTGCTTCGGCGCCGCCGGCAAGCGAAACTCCGGTATGCGCTCGCGCAGCAGATCGTGGAATTCGCGCATGCAGCCTTCGAGCTGCGAGAGCGGGCCGGGCCTATAGCTGCTCGATGCAAGGCCCCGTTGGACGCGCTCGCACAACCATTTATCCTCGTTGTTCACGGAGGCATTGATGCGGTTGCTCAAGAATCGGACAGCGCGCATTTCCCGAGTCGTGCTCGGCAAACCGAACACTGCGCCGCGAATGATGCATTTTCCGGGGCCCGCAGGCAGCACTTGGAAAAAATCCATTTGGTCCGGATACACGTCGATGCCTAAATTCGGCAAGGCGCTGTAGAACCGCCAAACGCGGCGCTGGTCCTCGGGCAAATGTGCAACTGCCCGCCCGATCAGCGATTGATACAGACCTTCAGACCAGCGCGGCGAACGCTTTTCGCGCAGCCAGCTCGAGCCCCGAGCAACGCCCGGCACAGTGGCCTGATCCTCGTAGTCCGGAGTGAACATGCGGAATAGGCCAGGGTGGCCGATGGGTACGTGGTAGGACTCCAGGTAGTTATCCATCGCTATCTTCCAGTCGACATTCCACACATCCGACGAGATAGGGCTGAGCGGAACCATTTCCTCGCAGCGATAGGCTGCGAGTTCCTCACCGAGCTTTCCCCACATCAGGGACACGGGTTGGGGGAGGCCAAATTCGGAATCGGGCGCCAGGCAGACGAAGACGAAACCGAAGGCAATATCGGTGCGCACAGGCAAAAGTCCATGGTCCGCACGATTCAGACCGGGGAAGCTCTCCTTCACGGGCATGCCGATCAGTGCGCCATCGTGGCGATAGGTCCAGCCGTGATAGGGACACGTAATGGTCGCCGGGCAGGTTCCGGCACCATCGAGTAACCGGGCCCCACGGTGACGGCAGACGTTGTGGAACGCCCGGATGAACCCGTCGCGGTCCCGTAGCACGAGCACGCTTTCGGGGCCCAAATCGAACGTCGCGTAATCGCCGGCCTTGGGAATCGAATTGACATGACAAACGATCTGCCAGCTCGGCATTAGAACCCGTTCGGTTTCGAGCCGCGTCAGCTCAGGATGGTTGTATACCCATGCCGGCAGGGCGCGAGGCAGTGCCGCATCGCCGTCATCAGCGAGGGTGTCATCAGCGAGTCTCGCGGCGGGCAAGCTATTCATGGCGTTTCCTGCGTCACGATTATATGGCCGTTTAATTTACGCTCATGCCTTGGCGGTTGGCAAGTATGGGCAATGCAACAACGAAATTGCCGCAAAACCTCGTAGTTTCCGCCGGCCAGAGGCGGTGCACGAAGCGCACTGCGGCGGAAAAACTATATGATCATATAAAATTTGTGGACGCCCCGCGCCGCGAATGGTACGTTTCCGCCTCACAACCCGCTCAACCTGCGTACAGATATCACCAAGGGGATGCCATGGCGAGAAATCTCACCAACAGCAATGCACATTTCAAGCGCGCCGTGAAGCGGCTGCCGTTGGGCGTTGCTTCGAATTTCCGCTACTGGGGCGACGATCGAACCATCTATGTGAAACACGGGAAGGGTGCTCGAATCGTCGACCTGGACGACAACGTGTATGTCGACTACCGCATGGGCTATGGGCCGGCGATCTTGGGGTATGCCGACGAACGCGTCGACGCCGCGGCCCGCGAGGGTATCGAAGTGGGCGGTGTCTTCGCCTTGTCGACGGAACGCGAACTGAGGGTGGCCGAGCGCATCTCTAAAATGGTGCCGGCGGCGGAACTCGTGCGCTTCTCGAATTCCGGAACCGAAGCGGTGATGGCCGGTTTGCGCCTCGCGCGGGCCTACACGGGCAAGGACGATTATGTGATTCTGGAGGGCAGCTATCACGGCTTGTTCGATGCCGCGATGTGGTTCACGCCCATGGATAAATGGTCGCAGGTGGGCGATCCGGAAGTAAAGCCGTACAGCGAAGGCGTGCCGGTCAGTACGAGGAGCTTCGCGCATTTCGTGCAGGCTAACGATGCCAATCAGCTGGAGGACGTCTTCAAGCGCCATGCGCAGCGCATCGCGTGTTTGTTGATCGAGCCGATCATGGGCAACTGCCTCGGCATCGCGGCCGAGCCCGAGTATCTGCGCGCCGCGCGCGAGCTATGCGACAAGCACGATGTGGTTTTGCTCATCGACGAAGTCAAAACCGGGTTCCGCGTGGCGCGCGGCGGCGTCCAGGAGCTGTATAACATCACGGCCGATTTGTGCACGTTCGCGAAGGCGCTGGGGAACGGGTATCCCATTTCCGTGCTCGCGGGCCGCGAAGAGATCATGCGCAAGATCGGTCGTGGCGTCGCGCACGGCGGCACCTACACGGCGCACTCCGTGTCTCTGGCCGCCGCCGAGAAGTGTCTCGAGATTCTCGACGAAACGGACGCCCTGGAACGGGTCGCCGCTTACGGCACGAATCTGCGCAACGGCATGCGCGCGATATTGGCAGCGCGGGGAATCGCGCACAGCTTCGTCGGCCATCCATCGATGAGCGGTCTGTATTTCGCCCATGAGCCGCCGCGCAATTATCGCGCATGGAAGAGCAGCGACTACTCGTTCTATGATGCGATGGCTCAGGTGCTGCACGACGAAGGCATCTTGTGCGAACCCGACTCGCGCGAACCGTGGTTCGTTTCCGCCGCGCACGACGCAGCATGTCTTGCCGACACGCTGAAGGGATTCGAGATTGCGGTCGACGCCACACTGCAGTCGAACGGCGCGACGCATAAAGTGCCTGCTTGAGCGCCGAACCGGCGGGATCGGCTGCGGTGGGTCATCCTAAGGGCCTCGACGCCATCATCGTCGGGGCGGGTCACAACGGGCTGGTGGCGGCGTGCTATCTGGCGCGCGCCGGATTGAAGGTGTTGGTGCTGGAACGCAACCCCTTCATCGGCGGCGCAGCGGTCAGCCGCAAGCTCTACAAGGACTTTACGTACTCGAATTGTTCCTACGTGTGCAGCCTGCTGCGCCCGGAAATCATGCGCACCTTGGAGTTGCCCAAATTCGGGCTGCAGATCATCCCGTATGAAGGCGGCTGCACCATGATGCAGGGCGGCGGGCATCTGGCCCTTTACGACAACCACGATGCGTTGCGCCGGGAGATTTCGCGGCATTCCAAGCGCGATGCGGAGGCGTATGACCGGTACTCGAGGGACGTAATGCGCCAGTGCAAGTTCATCAAGCCGCTGCTGATGCGCGAGCCGCCCGATCCCACCTCGTTCAAACCGCGCGATATCCAGGAACTCCTGTATCTCGGCAAGCGCTTTCATGGCCTGGGCGAGGAGCGCATGTACGAGACGCTGCGCTTCTGGACCATGAGCGCCGCCGATTTTCTCGACGAATACTTCGAAAGCGAAATCGTCAAGGCGCATTTTGCAGGCAGTTCCATCATCGGCACGGCGTTGGGGCCGCGCTCGCCGGGGACCGCGTATGTCTTGCTGCATCATTATATGGGCGATATCGACGATACCGTCGGCGCCTGGGGGTTCGCGCGCGGCGGTATGGGCGCGATCAGCAACGCGTTGGGTGCGTCCTTCCTGGCGAGCGGCGGCGCCATTCGCAGCGCCGCTCCGGTGGCGCAGATTCTGGTGAAGAGCGGTCGGGCCGCCGGAATCGTACTCGAGGACGGCGAGGAAATTCGCGCACCGCTGGTGATATCGAACCTCGATGTGCGTCGCACGTTTCTAAAGACCATGGACGCGAAGGACTTGCCCGATGAGTTCTTGAAGCAGGTCAAGAATTTCAAGATTCGGGGGTCGTCCGGCAAGCTCAATATCGCGCTCGACGGTTTGCCGCGCTTCCCGGCCATACCGGAAGGCAGCCCAAGCACCCGCGGCGACATGCACGTCACCGACACCATCGAAATGATGGAGCGTGCATACGACGACTGGAAAGAGGGCCGTTGGTCGCGGGCGCCATATATCGACATGTTGATTCCGTCGCAGATCGATCCCAGCATGGTACCGAACGGCAAGCACTACATGTCGGTGTTCGTGCAGTACTGTCCTTATGAACTGGCCGATGGCGAATGGACTGCCGCCAAGCGGCAGGCATTCGGGGAAACCGTCATCAACACCATCGCGCGTCACAGTCCCAACTTCAAGGATCTGATTCTGCACGCCGAGATCCGCACGCCCTGGGATATTGAAAACGAAGTCGGGCTCACGGAGGGCAACATCTTTCAGGGGGAGTTGACCATGGATCAGTTGTTGTTCAACCGTCCGGTGCCGGGCTACGCGCAATATCGGTCACCGGTGCGCGGCGTTTACATGTGCGGGTCCAGCACGCATCCCGGTGGCGGCGTGATGGGTGCGCCGGGCGCCAATGCCGCCCGTGCCGTGCTCAAGGATCTAGGAAAGGCGCACTGACATGGCGACGCGACGCGCGCCACCGCGCTATGACTGCATCGTAATCGGCGGCGGTCATAACGGTTTGGTCTGCGCCGCCACCTTGGCGCGCGGCGGGCGTTCGGTGCTCGTGCTGGAGGCGCAGTCGCGCGTCGGCGGCGCGTCCTCGACACGGGAATTCGCGCCGGGATTTCAGGTGTCGGCCTGCGCGCATCTGTTGCATCTCATGCCCGCCGAACTGATCCGTGAACTCAAGTTGGAATCCCATGGGCTCAAATGGTCCGCGCAGAGCATGCCGACCACGGCCTTGCTTGCCGGCGGCCCGCCGTTGGCCGTGAATCGATCCGGTTTGTCCGGTTCGGATGCTGCGGCGTATGCGGTGTATTGCGCGCGCATGCGGCGCTTCGCCCAGGCGCTGGCGCCGCTCCTCGGTAAGGTGCCCCCGCGATTGGGCACTGCCGATTGGTCCGATCGTTGGGCACTGCTCGGCTTGGGTTGGCAGATCCGCAGGCTCGGTCGGCGCGACATGCGCGAGTTGCTGCGGATCGGCGGGATGAACGTCTTCGATTTGCTCGAGGAGAACTTCGAGTCCGATGTTCTCAAGGGCGCGCTGGGGTTCGACGCCGTGCTCGGCACGAATTTCGGTCCGCGTTCGCCGGGAACGGTGCTGACCCTGCTGTACCGTCTGGCGGCCGAGTTCGCGGGCGGTCCCGCCGCTTTGTCGCAACCTGCCGGCGGCTTGGGCGCATTGTGCGATGCTCTGGCGAAGTCGGCGGCCCAAGCGGGCGCGGAAATCCGCACCGCTTCGCCGGTGGCGCGAATTCTGGTCGAGGCGGATCGGGCGGTGGGAGTGGAACTCGTGTCCGGCGAACGCATCGCGGCCGCAGCGGTGGCGTCGAGCGCCGACCCCAAGACCACGTTCCTGAAGCTGCTCGGCACGCGGCACCTGGACACGGGCTTCGTGCGCCGCGTGCAGCATTTTCGCGCGAAAGGGCTGGCCGCCAAGCTGCATCTTGCGTTGGACCGCGCGCCGCAGTTCGCCGGCGTCGATGCCGCAGCCGCGGGCGGCCGGTTGCTGCTGGCTCCTTCGTTGCACTATCTCGAGCAGGCTTATAATCACGCCAAATATGGGGAGTATTCGTCCGCTCCCGCCCTCGAAGTCACCGTTCCCTCGATCAACGACCCTGGGCTGGCGCCGCCCGGCAAGCACGTGCTGTCCGCCATCGTGCAATACGCGCCCTATGCGCTCAAGACCGGCTGGCAAAGCCAGCGGGAGCGATTCACGGAGCTGTGCATCGATACGTTGGAGAGCGTGGCGCCAGGCCTGCGCGGCAGCGTGCTCAAAGCGGAATTGCTGACGCCGGTGGACATCGAACAGGAACACGGCATCGACGGCGGCCACTGGCATCATGGCGAATTGGCGTTCGATCAATTCTTCATGGTTCGTCCGGTTCCGGGGGCTGCGCAGCATCGCACGCCGCTGCCGGGCTTGTACCTGTGCGGCGCCGGCTGCCACCCGGGAGGCGGAGTCATGGGTACGGCGGGCCGCAACGCTGCGCAGCAGATCAGGAACCAGGGTGCCGCACTATGACGTCTCCGAAAGCGCTCGCGCCGCACTTCCGGCAACCGCTGCTCGAAACGCCGTTTCATGCGCGTGCCAGGGCCTTGAGCCAAGTCGACAGCTTCGTTGCATGGGCCGGCTACACGACGGTCGATGTGTTCACGACCATGGAGCAGGAATACTTCGCGATTCGCAACGCGACCACGCTCTACGATTTGACGCCCATGGTGAAGTATCGAATCGCCGGCCCGGATGCGGTGCCGTACCTGAACCGCTTGGTGACGCGCGATGTGGCCAAACTCAAACCCGATCGCGTCGCGTACTGCGTGTGGTGCAACGATGCCGGCCACCTGATCGACGACGGCACCGTGTTCCGGCTGGGAGAGGCCGAATTTCGCCTCTGTACCGCCGAACGGCAGTTCGACTGGCTGCTGGATTCGGCCATCGGTTTCGACGTAAAAATCTCTGAAGTCACCGAGGACATTGCCGCGCTCGCGGTGCAGGGACCGACTTCCTGTGCGGTCCTGACGGCTGCCGGCCTGGTCGGAATCGACCGGTTGAGGCCCTTCGAGATCGGTTATTTCAACGTCGACGGGCGCGCACTCACCGCATCGCGCACCGGCTTCACCGGCGACCTCGGCTACGAGTTGTGGATGGCGCCTCGGGATGGCGAAGCGGTTTGGGATGCCTTGATGGCGGCGGGGCGCTCGCGGGGCATCCGCGCCATCGGCTCGCAGGCACTCAACATTGCGCGACTCGAGGCGGGGTTTCTGAGTCCGAACGTGGACTTCGTGTCCGCGGAACATACCATTCGCACCGGCCGGGATCGCTCGCCGCTGGAGTTGGGTCTTGCCTGGCTGGTCGATTTCGACAAGGGACATTTCAACGGTCGCCGCGCACTCCTGGCGGAACAGCGGCGCGGTCCGCGCCGACAGCTCGTCGGATTGGATATTGTGGGTAACAAGCCCGCCCACAATGCGCTCTTGTATACGGAGGCCAACGGCAAGCGCGAAATCGGCAGCATCAGTTCGGCGGCGTGGTCGCCGACTTGCAAGCGCAACATTGCCCTTGCTATGGTCGACGCGCCGTATTTCCGGACGGGATCGGCGGTCTGGGCGGAGATCTATCTCAACCGTGAACTCGTGTGGGAGCGCCGTATGTCGCGTGCCGTGGTGGTGGAGCGTCCGTTTTTCGCCCCGAGCCGGCGCCGCGCAACCCCGCCGGCCGAGTTTTAGCACGCGTGTTGTCGACGCAGCAGAAATCGCTCGCCGACCGACCCTGGCTCGATCCCGACGCCAAGCCGCAGATCGTCATCGAGAGCGTCAACAAGACCTTCGGCGCATTCACCGCCGTCGACAGCGTTAATTTGCGAATCTACAAAGGCGAGATGTTTGCCTTGGTCGGTGCCTCCGGGTGCGGTAAGACGACATTGCTGCGCATGCTGGCGGGGTTCGCCACCCCGACCGGCGGGCGGATCATGATCGAGGATGTGGACATGACCACGGTCCCGCCGCACGAGCGCCCGGTCAACATGATGTTCCAGTCTTATGCGCTGTTCCCGCACATGACGGTCGAGCAGAACGTGGGCTACGGCTTGCGCCGCATGTCGCTCGAGGCCCCCGTCAGGAAAAAGCGCATCCAAGAGGCGCTGGAGATGGTGCAGTTGGGAGCCCTGGCAAAGCGTAAACCCCATCAACTCTCCGGCGGACAACGGCAGCGGGTCGCGCTGGCGCGCGCGCTCATTCGCCGGCCGAAAGTGCTGTTGCTGGACGAGCCGTTGAGCGCCTTGGATAAGAAATTGCGCGAGCAAACGCAATTCGAGCTCATGAATATTCAGTATCAGGTCGGCATCACGTTTGTATTCGTGACCCATGACCAAGACGAGGCCATGGCGCTGTCCACGCGCATCGCCGTGATGAACCGGGGCCAGGTTTTGCAGGTGGGCACGCCGTCCGAAATCTATGAATTTCCGCAGAGCCGCTTCGTCGCCGATTTCATCGGCACCACCAATCTCTTCGAAGGCACGGTGAGCTGCAGCGAGCCAGGGGCTATCACCGTGCGCAGCGCGGAGGCCGGTTGCGACCTGGTCGTCGATGAGCTTGGACGCTTCGGCAGCGGTCAGCGTGTGTGGGTTGCCTTGCGCCCGGAGAAGATACGCCTGAGCAAGCAGCCGGTCGGCGGCAGCGGCATGAATCAGATGAAGGGCATCGTGTGGGAGTTGGGTTATCTCGGCAATCGCTCCACCTACCGCATCAAGACGGAGACCGGCAAGTTGGTTACGGTGTTCGCTCAAAACGACCGCCGCACTTCCGAGTGGTCGATCGATTGGAGCGATGAGGTCTATCTCAGTTGGTCCGCCAACGGCGCCGTCATTTTGCAGCAGTGAGCATCCAATGGACAAAATGCTGATATCCCCGGCGGCCGGCAGCCGCCCTGCGCTGGTGTTCTTCGGTCTTCGGCTGTTGCTCGCGCTGTCGCTCAGCGCGGCGGCCGCATCACCGCGGGTATCGACTGCAGCTCCGCTGCCGCCTCACAAAACCCAGACGGTGGTGCTGATCGTCAGCGACGGGTTGCGTTGGCAGGAGATCTTCACGGGAGCCGAAGAGGATTTGCTCAACGACAAGGCGGGCGGCAGCTGGGTCGGGGCGGAGGATTTGCGCAAACGCTATTGGCGGCAGAGCGCCACGGAGCGACGCGCACTGCTGTTTCCGTTCTTGTGGGGAACCGTCGCAAAGGGCGGGCAGATCTACGGCAACCAAGCCGCGGGCAGCGTGGCGCACGTGACCAACGGCAAGGCGTTTTCGTATCCCGGGTACAACGAAATGAGCACGGGTTATCCCAACGACGCCATCGACAGCAACGAATTTGGACCCAATCCTAATCCGACGGTGTTCGAGTGGTTGAACAAGTACGATGAATTGCGCGGCCGCGTCGCCATCTATGGCACCTGGAACGTGTACGACAATATCTTCAACAAGAACCGCAGCCGGCTCGTTATGCAAACCGGGTGGACGCTGGCAAGGAAGCGGCACGAGACGGCGCGCGACGCCCTGCTGCGCGAACTGTTCGAGACCACCACCGAGTTCGACGAAGAGGATTGCCCGAATTCGCTGCTTCAGATTCCGCTGGTCGACTATGTGAAATCCGGTAAACCGCGCGTGCTGTTCGTGGGATATGGCGAGACCGACAACTGGGCGCATCAGGGGCGCTACGATCTGGTCCTCGACAGCGCACACCGCTTCGACCGCTTTGTCGCACAGCTTTGGGACACCATGCAGGCAATGCCGGCCTACCGCGGCACCACGACGTTCATCATCACGACGGATCATGGCCGGGGCAGCGGCCTCACCGAGTGGAAGGAGCACGGGGTGGAAGAGAAGGGCTCGGAGAACATTTGGCTCGCCGTGATCGGCCCCGACACCGCCGCCCTCGGGGAACGATCCAAGGTGGCGCCGGTGACTCAGGCCCAGATCGCGGCCACCGTGGCGGCCTTCGTCGGCAAGGATTACCACGCGGCCGTTCCCCGAGCGGCGGAGCCCATCGCGGCGGTGCTGTCGGCGCAGTAGCCGATGCGGGCGGCCGCGCTGCCCGCGCGGCGGCGCTTGCCGGGATTTTTTATATTATACTCGTGACATTACAAAGATCGTTGCGCCTGCGGGGGATTCATGAGGAATGTCAAAACACTTGGCCTATTGGGAACCGGAGTCATCGGCGGCGGCTGGGCAGCTCGGGCGCTGCATTTCGGCATCGACGTCATTGCCGCCGACGTGAAGCCGGAAATGGAGACATGGATACGCGACGCGGTTGCGAATGCCGAGCCGGCGCTGGCGCGATTGACGTCTGCACCGCTGCCCCCCAAAGGCAAGCTGTCGTTCACGACGGATCTGCGCGTCATGGCGCAGCAAGCGGATTTCATCCAGGAGAACATTCCGGAGCAGCTGGCGCTGAAACAGCGCATGTTGGCGGAAGTCAGCCGTTTCGCGGGCGCCGACGTCGTCATTGCGTCCAGCACGTCGGGACTCACGCCCACCGATCTGCAGCGCGACATGGTGGCGCCCGAGCGTTTCCTAGTGGCGCACCCGTTCAATCCGGTGTACCTACTGCCGTTGGTCGAATTGGTGGGAGGGGAAAAGACCGCGCCGGCCGCCATCGAGGCAGCCGCGCAGTTCTTCACCTACATCGGGATGCATGCGCTCAAGGTGCGGCGGGAAGTGCCCGGCCATTTGACCGACCGCCTGCAGGAGGCCATTTGGCGCGAGATCCTGCATATGGTGAACGAGGGCGTGGCGACCACCGGTGAATTGGACGATTCCATCATCTACGGTCCCGGCCTGCGCTGGGCCGCGATGGGCACCAATATGATTTATCATCTCGCGGGCGGCGAGTCGGGGATGCGGCACATGCTGGCGCAATTCGGCCCGGCGTTGAAATGGCCTTGGACCAAACTCGAAGCCCCTGAATTGACCGAAAGCCTGATCGATAAGATGGTCGAGGGAACTCAGCGCCAGGCGGCGGGCCGCTCGATCCGGGAATTGGAACGGCTGCGCGACGATTACTTGGTGGCAATACAGCAGGTGCTCAGACAGTACGACATCGGCGCCGGCTCGACGCTGCGCGCGCTCGAGGCGCGGCTGTACCGGGACGCGAGTGCTGCCTCGGTTCCGGGTTCGGCGGCTGATTCCGGTGGGTTGCCGCGATTCGACGCGGTGGTCCGGCCGGAATGGGCGGATTACAACAATCACATGTCCGATTTTCAGTATGTGCACCTCTTCGGCGATGCAATGGATGCGCTATACCGGCAGGTCGGAGTCGACGACGCGTACCGGAACTCCGGCCGCATGTTCTACACCGCTGAAAGTCACGTCAAACACCTCAAGGAGGCCAAAGTCGGTGAGCCCGTGTACGTCACCACGCAAATCTTGAACGTGGATGACAAGCGGCTGCATGTATTTCACCGGCTGCATCGCGGCCGCGACGGTGCATTGATCGCTACGGGTGAACAGATGCATCTTCACGTCGACACCGCCGCAGCGAGGGCGACGCCGATGAGCGCCGCGCTTCGGGGCAAGCTCGATTCGCTGCGCCGGGCGCATGTTGCGGTGCCGGTGCCGAGCGCAGCCGGTGAGCCGGTGGGCAGCCGAGTGAAGCACTGAGCTCGTCATGCCGAAAATCGTCGATCATGCGAAGCGCCGCGAGGAAATCGCGCTGGTGGCTTGCAAAGTCGTTGCCGACCATGGTTTCGAGCAGGCCACGGTGGCGCGCATCGCGCGCGCCGCCGGGTACACCACCGGAATGGTGGCGCATTACTACGACTCGAAACAGGACATCATCCTCGCCGCTTTGCGGCTGATTCTGCTGCGCATCGAACAACGCCTGACTCGTGAGCGCGACAGCGGCGACTCGAACCTGCTCAGCGTGCTGTCGGAGGCTCTCGCGGTTGATGCCCAACGGTTTACCGAGTGCGCGTTTTGGATGGCATTTTGGGGACAGGTTCCCGCCGACAAGAAGCTCAAGCGGCTGAATGCCTGGGTCCATCGCGAATACCTGCGCTTGTTCGCTCGATGCTTCGCCGAACATTGGCCGGAATGGTCCGGATGGCCGCAGAGCGCCCGCGACCAGGTGTTGCGCTCGGTGGTGACGTTCATCAACGGGTTGACCGCAAGTGCGGTGACGAGCCCGCGCGACTGGCCCGCAGCCGTGCAGGTCGCGCAACTCGAACTGCAACTGGCGCTGCTGCGCCGGTGGGCCAAAACGAAGCGCAGCAAAGCTCGCGCGTCAAGAGGGGTGTAGCGATGGATTTTTCTCTCAGCGATGAACAGCAACTCATCATCAAGACGACCCGGGACTTCGTGCAAAACGAGCTCTACCCGCACGAAAAGGAAGTCGAAGAGACCGGAGTGCTGCGGGCTGATTTGCACAAGACACTCAAAGCCAAAGCCATCGACGCCGGTCTGTACTCCGCGAATATGCCGGTGGATGTGGGCGGCGCCGGACTCGATACGGTGGCATGGGTGCTCTACGAGAAGGAGTTGGGTCGGACCAATTACGCGCTGCATTACTCGTGCGTGGGCAGACCGTCGAATATTTTGCTGGCCTGCGAAGGCGAGCAGCGCGAGCGTTACCTTCTGCCGACGGTCCGCGGCGACCGGACCGAGTGCCTCGCAATGACCGAACCGGGCGCCGGCTCCGACTTGCGCGGAATGAAAACCTCGGCGGTGGCTTCGGGCGATGAGTTCATCATCAACGGCACCAAGCACTTCATCAGCCATGCCGATCATTCGGACTACGTCATTTTGTTTGCGGCCAGCGGGGAAGAAGCCACTGCGCATGGCACGCGCAAAAAGATGACTGCATTCTTGATCGACATGGGGCACCCCGGATTCGAAGTGCGCCCCGGCTACAAGAACGTATCGCACCGCGGTTACACGAACAGCATTCTCGAGTTCAATAATTGCCGGGTACCGAAGTCGGCCATCCTGGGTGAGCTACATCGCGGGTTCGACGTCGCCAACACGTGGCTGGGGGCGACACGCTTACAGGTGGCCGCAACCTGTCTGGGGCGCGCGGAGCGCGCGCTGGATCTGTCGAAGCAATGGGCCGTCGATCGCGTTCAGTTCGGCCAGCAAATCGGCAAATTTCAAGGAGTGAGCTTCAAGCTGGCCGACATGGCGGTGGAACTTCGCGCTGCCGAATTGCTGGTGCTGGAGGCGGCCTGGAAGCGCGATCAGAAAATCGATACCGACATGGATATGGCGATCGCAAAGGTCAAAGCCACCGAGATGCTCGCGATGGTCGCGGATGAGGCGCTGCAGATCCACGGCGGCATGGGATTGATGAGCGATTTGCCGTTGGAACGCATTTGGCGCGACGCGCGTATCGAGCGCATCTGGGACGGCACCAGCGAAGTTCAGCGGCATATCATTTCACGCAGTTTGCTCCGCCCGCTCGGCGGCTAGCCTGACCATCACGATGGACGCAGTTCTCGTCTGAATTGTCCTACGTGAGTCACGGACATCGGCCTATGGTATTCGCGCAGCCTTAAGACCCATAATGCACGGCAGTCTGGCCCAAAAATCTTGAATGTAGTTAGGATGAACATGCGACTCAACGAAACTCCTGTCCCCCCCAGCCCGGAGGAGCCACCACTGGCGCCCTACGATCCGCCGCAGCCCCCGCCGCAGGACCTTGCACGTCACAGGGCCCTTTGAAATACGCTGTTTGAAACGCTCTGCGGACCTTCGGGCGGTCCCAAGGTTCGCTCTCGTCGCGCTCATGCTATCGGCCTGTGCACCGCGGGTAGGCTTCTCACAGACGCCGTCTCCGCTGCAAGAATGGCAATATTCGGGCGGCATCACCTTGTACAAGCTATTCGAGCCGACTATTCCGGAGTGGCGGATCGATACCGGCGCTGCATTGGAGCCGAGCCCCCTCTACCAGGGCTCGAAAACGTATCGGGTATTGGTCGGCCCCGTGATCGACGTACGCTACCGCGACATAGCGTTCGCCTCCGTGGGAGAGGGCATCGGGGCCAACCTCATACGCGGTGAGAATTATCGCGCCGGCATTGCCGTTGGCTACGACCTTGGTCGGCCCGCCCGCGACGATCTGACGCATCTAAAAGGCCTCGGCGACATCTCGGCGGCGCCGGTGGTCAAGCTGTTTGGATCGTATGTGATCTCGAAGGATTTACCGCTGGTGCTGCGCGCCGACGTGCGGCAATTCTTGGGCGGCGCGGATGGGCTGACCGGCGACTTGGAAGCCTATCTACCGCTACCCGGAAGTTCGCAAACGTTAGTGATGCTTGCCGGCCCATCGGTCACGTTCGCCGATCGTTTGTACATGCAGACCGTGTTCGGCGTCAGCCCCAACCAAGCGCTGGCATCCGGGTATCCGAACTACCTGGCCCACGGCGGTTTAAAAACCGCGGGTTTTGGCTTTAGCGCGACTCGCTTCATCGGGAAGCACTGGCTCATCAACGCCGAATTGGCGGTGAACCGGCTGCTGGGCAGCGGAAGCGAAAGTCCGATTACCCAGACCAAGGTGCAGGGCGTTTTCGTGCTGGCGTCGGCGTACCAATGGTAGCCTTAGGTCAGCGCCCGGTCCACCTCGGCTTGCGGTAGGCGGTAGCGTTGGGGTCAGCGTCCTTGCCACCTTGGCGGTCGCTTCTCCGTGAATGCCCGCGTGCCTTCCTTGAGGTCCTCCGATCGAATGACGCGCTGTACCAAATCCAAGGAATCATGCAGTTCGAAAGCCTCATGTTCCGGGACCATTTCCGTGTGCCGCAACAGCTGCTTGATGGCAGGAAACAACAGGGGCGGGCCGTCGGCGAGCTGCCGCGCTATCTCGCGCGCTTTCTGCATGGACTGACCTTTCGGAACGATATGATTGGCGAGGCCCCAATGCTTTGCCTCATCGGCGTCCATCCAACGTCCCGTCAGCAGGAACTCCACCGCAACGTGATAGGGAATTCGACGCCGCAGTTTGATCGAACCGGCGTCCGGCAAAACCCCCACGTTGATTTCCGGCAGCGCAAATTTAGCGTGCTCCTCCATGACGATGATGTCCGTGCCGAGAACCACTTCGAAGCCGCCGCCGCAGGCGATGCCGTTGACCGCGGCAATGATGGGCTTGTTGAGGTTGCGCGGGTAATTCAGTCCGCCGAATCCCCCGACGCCCCAATCTTCATCGGAGTTCTCCCCCGCGGCGGCGGCTTTGAGATCCCAGCCCGGCGAGAAGAAGCGGTCGCCTGCGCCCGTGATGATGGCGATCTTCAGCGCCGCGTCGTCGCGGAACGAGGTGAATACGTCGTTCAGGCGGCGGCTCGTCGCGAGATCGATGGCGTTCGCCTTGGGCCGATCGATGGTGACTTCCAAGATATCGCCGGCTTTGACGATTTTTACTCCGTCCGACATGAGTAAACCCCTCAAGGTTAGTTGGATTTGTAAAGACGAATCATCGTGTCCACCGCAACCACTCCCTCACCGTCAGGGCGCACGATCACCGGGTTGACGTCGATTTCAATGAGCGTCGCGCTGGTGGCCGAGGCATAGCGCGCAATCTGCAGAATGCACTCCACCAACGCGCCGGTATCGCCCCGCGGCTTGCCGCGAAAGCCCGTGAGCAATTTCGCTACCGCGAGTCGGCGTAGGGCCTCGCTGATCGATTCACGGGTCCATGGCGGCAGCAAGCTCACGCTATCCGACAACAGTTCCGTCAGCACGCCGCCCGCGCCGAGAACCAACACTTGGCCGAATTGCGGATCCACGATGACGCCGATCAGAATTTCTGCAACGCCGTCCGTGGTCATCTGTTCGACCAGTAGAGTGTCCGATAACGCCGCCAGCCGCGCACCAGCAGCGGCGGCCTCGGCGGTGCTGCGCACATTGAGAACCACGCCGCCCACTTCGCTCTTGTGTTCCAAATGAGCGCCGACGGCCTTGATGACCACCGGAAACCCCAACGCCGCGGCAGTCTCCGGAACCTGCCCAGCCGTCACCACTCGTCCGCGTGGGATGCGTATGCCGAAGGCTGCAAGCGCCTGTTTGCCCTCGGCTTCGCTCAAGCTATACGCTGGGCTTGCCGCGCCCCGCGTGGGCGGTACGTGAAGTTGCGCGCCTCGGCGCGAACGCCAGGCGGCGCCGATGCCGCCCGCCAAGGACAGCGCCTCCAGCGCTTCCCGCTGTCCTTGCAAGGGAACGACACCGCCGTCGAAGCATCGCTTGCGAATTCCTGCGCTGATCGTTTCCGGCAACGAGGCGATGAGCGCTGCGCGCGACGCGGCGCCCCCGGCCGCAGCGGCCTGCGCGGCGGCGATGAACTCATCGATAACCCGGTGATAGGAGGATGTGTCGGCCTTTTGCTCGGGCGGGCAATCGAGCATGAAGCCCACCGCGTCGTAGCCCGCATTCAGCACCGTCCTGAAGACTCGGCCCAGCGCCGGCGGGTCGAACCACAGATAGGTATGGATATCGAACGGGTTCGCCACCGTCACGCGATCGGTCAGCAGGTCACGCAACGCCGCCGCGCTGTCGTCCGGGATGGCGGCAAAATCGAGGTCGAGGGCTCGCGATACGTCGGCGGTCATCGCCATGTCGCCGCCGGATGCCCCCAGCACCAAGATTTTCTTGCCGGGCAGCGCGCCGCCGGCGTGCAGCAGCTTCAGCGTTTCGCACAGAGAACCCAACGTGTCGCAGCGAGCGAGCCCCGCCTGTCTGCAGAATGCTTCGAACACGGAATCCTCGCCGGCCAGCGCTCCGGTATGGCTGTGCGCGGTGCGGGCGGCCGCGGCCGTTCGTCCGGATTTGACCACCGCAATGGGTTTGCCGGCGGCACGCGCTCTATCGGCCGCACGTGCAAACGCGGCCGCGTCCTTGATCCCTTCGAGATACAACCCGAAGGCGGTGACCCGCGGGTCGTCGCAGAGAATTTCGATGAGATCCTCCACCGCCAGTCGGCTCTGGTTCCCGACGGTGAACAAACAGCCGATCGGCAACGAGCGGTCGTTGAACATCAGCGTGAGCGCGATGGTGCCGCTTTGGCAAATCAGCGCCACGCCGCGATCTCTGCTTTCGCCCACGACTTGATCGGGCAACATCGCTGCACGATCGAAGAAATTGACGAAGCCGTAGCAGTTCGGTCCGAAGAAGGGCAGGTCCCCGGCGCGGTGCAGCAGGTCCTGCGTCAAGCGATGTCCCGACTCGCTGCCGGTCTCGGAAAACCCAGCCGTGAAGCAGACGAATCCGCCGCAGCCGCGAGCCGCCAGCGCGCCGGCCACGGCGGGCGCTTCGGTGTTGGGAACGGCAAGGAAGGCCGCGTCCGGAGCCCCGGGCAAGTCCGCAACCGAGCGATAGTAGGTCGTCGTTGCCGTCGACAGGCGGGTGGGATGCACCCGCCAAAGGGTTCCCTGGTAGCCTAAGGCGACATTGCCGGCGGCAACCGCATCGGTCCAGGCACCGGCACCGATCAGCGCGATGCTGCGCGGCGCGATGAGTCGCTGAATATCCGCAGTCATTTGATTGCGCGGCGCTTCAATTCGATCTTGCGTGACCCGGGGCCCCATGCGGCGCGCGCATCGCTCGACAGTTTGAGGGATTGGAGTTTGCGCTCGATATCGGGGGGGAACGGCGCACTCGCCGGCTTCTCCCCCTGATGCACGTGCAGCAGCATGACTTCTCCGGTCGCCACGGTGTTGCTCGAGGGAGCGGACACGAAGCGGCAGCCCATGTGAATGCGCTTGCCGTCGGCGTCCAGAATCGATGTTTCCACGTTGAGCTGCTCCGTGCCCTTGACCTCGTGCAGGTAATGCATGTGCAGCTCCAGCGTATAGAGCGTGCACCGGGTACGCTCACGATAGGCGGCGTCCAGACCCAGATGGTCCATGACGTCGTCGATCGCATAGCTTAAGACCAGCCCATAGTACGCATCGCGCAAATGGCCGTTGTAGTCGATCCACTCCGGTTGAATCCGCGTGCGGTAGAGGGGCAGGGTGTGCAACGGGGTGAGGCTCAACGCAGTTGCAGCTTTTCGCGCGCCTGTGCGGCGGTGAGCACCCGCGCGCCCATGGCCTCGATGATGGTGCGGGCCTTTTCGACGAGCTGCGCATTGCTGGCGTACACGCCCTTGCTCAAATACAGGTTGTCTTCGAGACCGACGCGGACGTTGCCGCCCAGCAACACCGACTGCGCCACCCACGGCATCTGCATGCGGCTGATCGCGAACGTGCCCCAATTGCAGTTCTCCGGCAGCGAACCGACCATCGCCAGCAGGTGACCGACGTCGGCCGGCACGCCCCACGGGATTCCCATGCACAGTTGGATGAGAGAGGGCGCCGTGAGCAACCCCTCCTTGACCATTTGCTTCACGAACCACAGGTTGCCCGTGTCGAACACTTCCAATTCCGGCTTCACGCCCAGATCCTTGGCGATGGCGGCGCCCTGGCGCAGGTAGTTGGGCGTCGATACATAGGCGCGGTTGCCGTCGCCGAAATTCAAGCTGCCGCAATCGAGCGTGGCGATGTCGGGCCGGTACAGGCCCTCGTGGCAGAGGTCGATGACGTGCCGCATGCGGTCTTCCTGGGTCACGAAGTCGCTGCCCGGGGCCGGCGTATCCTTGAGGCCCTGTTCGCCGACGACGATGTAACCGCCCATGCCGCAGGTCAGATTGACGATGACGTCGACCTTGCTTTCGCGAATCCGCTTGACCACCTCGCGATAGTGCCGCGTTGCCATGCTGAAAGCACCGGTCTCGGGATCGCGCACGTGGATGTGCACGATGGCGGCCCCCGCTTGGGCCGCCGCGATGGCGGTGTTCGCGATCTGTTCGGGCGTGACGGCGCAGTGCGGGCTCTTCGTTACCTTGGTGTCATCGCCGGTAACCGCACACGAAATGATGACGTCATGGTTCATTTGAGTTCTCCCCTCGAGCGTGGACCGCAAGTTTATATTATCTTCATAATAATATTTAAGAGGTCATGCGGCAACTTCATCCTCGCGCCCGATTCGACGGCGGGCGCGGCTCGAGGTTCCGGCCGCCGTGGGGCGCCGGTCGTCGCCTTCAATGCCGGCTGCCGGCTAGCGCCCGAATGATCTCCGTTTCGCTGCACACGCCGATGATCTTGCCGCCGTCCGAGAGCAGTACGGGATGCCCGGTGGCCTGGCGCAATTGAATGATCGATTGCAGGGAGAACGAGGCGGGCGCCACCACGAGACCGGGTTCCACGTTCTCGAGCGCCGTGTCGTCGTGAACATGACGCAATGCGTGCGCAACACCGTCGAAGTGCAGGTCGAGCGCTTCATCCGAGGAACCGATGGCCAATCGGTATCGGCGCCGCTCATCCAACCACAGCATATTGCCTTCCTGGGCCAGATTCGCCCGCTCGCGCATAATCATGCTGCCGGTCAGCACGTCGAGCGGGTTCATGTGGCGCACGAATTCGGCGACATAATCGTCGGCCGGCGCCAATACGATGTCCTCGGCGGTGCCGGTCTGAATGATGCGGCCGTTCTGGAGAATGGAGATCCGGTCGCCCAGGCGCAGCGCCTCGTCCAGATCATGGCTGACGAATAGGATGGTCTTCTTGACGCGTTCCTGCAGCTCCAGCAATTCATCCTGGAGTTTGCCGCGGATCAGCGGATCGAGCGCCGAGAACGGCTCGTCCATCAGCAGAATGTCGGCATCCGTTGCAAATGCCCGCGCGAGCCCCACGCGTTGCTGCATCCCGCCGGACAGCTCGCTGACATAGCGCTCCGCCCACTGGGACAAGCCCACCAGCTCCAGCTTATTATCGACGACGGTTCTTCTCGTGGCAGAACTCTCGCCGCGCAACTCCAGTCCGAGGCCGACGTTTTCCCGGACGGTGCGCCAGGGCAGCAGGCCGAACTGTTGAAATACCATCGCGACGCGCTCGCGGCGCACGCGGCGCATTTGCGCGGTGTCGCATGTGGCGACGTCGATGGCCGTGTCCACGGCGTCCGTGTACACGGCGTCCGAATCGCCGGCATGCACCAGCACATGGCCGCGCGTCACCGGATTCAAGCCGTTGGCCGCGCGCAGCAGGGTGGACTTGCCCGAACCGGACAATCCCATCAGCACCGATATCTCGCCGCGCGCTACGCGAAGCGAGGCGCCGGCCACGCCGACAATGACGCCAAATTGGTTCTGGATGTCGGAGCGCGTGCCGCCGGCGTCGAGCGCGGCGATCGCCTCCCGGATGGCCTTGCGACCGTCGCGCCCGGCCCGTTGGGCGAAGAGGATGTCGACGTCCTGAAATTCCACTGCCGGCGTCATCGCGACACCCCGCGCTCTTTCGGTCTGCTCATTCGGTCCAAGATGATCGCCAGCAGCACGATGGTGAATCCGGCTTCGAATCCCATGCCGACTTGCACCGAGTTCAAGGCCCGCACCACCGGCACGCCCAGGCCGCCGGCGCCCACCAGGGCCGCGATGACTACCATCGAAAGGCTCAGCATGATGCATTGCGTGATGCCCGCAATGATGGTTGTCGCAGCGCTCGGCAATTCGATTTTCCACAGTAGCTGCAGGGGCGTGGCGCCGAAGGATTGTCCGGCCTCGATGAGCGGCCGCGGCACCGACGAGATCCCCAGGTGCGTCAAGCGAATGGGCGCCGGCAGCGCGAATATGACCGTCGAGATCAGTCCCGGCACCACGCCCAGGCCGAACAGCACGAGCGTCGGTATCAGATAGACGAAGGTCGGCAGCGTCTGCATCAAATCGAGCACCGGCCGCAGCGCAGCGAACAATCGCGGGCGATGCGCCGCGGCTATTCCAAGCGGCACACCGATAGCCGCCGATGCGAAGGTGGCCACCAGAACCAAGCTCAAGGTCTCGAGCGTGGCTATCCAGTAGCCCTGATTGAGGATGAACAACAGCGCCAGCGCGACGAACGCCGTCAGAGTCCATGAGCGGCGCAGCACATACGCCAACGCCGCTATGCCTACGATCAAGGCGGGCGCCGGCAGCATGTGAAGTGCGGCCGTCACGCCGTCGACCATGCCGCGAATCACGACGGATATGCCGTCGAACACGAAAGTGCCATGAGTCTTGATGGTGTCGATGGCAACCGCCATGGCATCGCCCACGGGTATCTTGTGGCTGATGATCCACTGCTCGAAGCCGCCCGGGCGGGGTGGCGGTGCGGAATGGGCCAGCGCTGCGTACGCCGGTTTGCCGTCGAATGTGAGGACGCCGCCGAGCCAGTCCTTGGCGGCGGCGGGATTGGCCTTCAACCATTCGGCCGCTGCGATATCCGGCTGCTCGTGGCGATCCAATATGGCCGCCATCATCTCGCTCTCGCCGCGCAACGAAAATTTAAGATTGGCGAGCAAGCGCCCGAGATTCGGGCACTCGGCGCTGTAGCCTCTGCGCGTCACCGTATAGATGGTCGCGCCGCCATAGTTCGGGCCGAAAACATCGTCGCCGCCATTCAAGTATTTGAGATCGAATCTCATGTTCATGGGATGCGGCTCCCATGCCAAAAAAACGATCGGCTGCTTGTTCCGATAGGCCCGTTCGACCTGCGCCAGTTCGCCCTGTTCGCTGGACTCGACCAGCTTGAAATCACTCAGGCCAAACTCTCCCTCTTTGAGCATTTTCAGGACCAAGCGGTTGCCGTCGTTGCCGGGTTCGATGCCATAGATCGAATTGTTGAGTTCAGCCGCGAAGCGGTGAATATCCTTGAAGTCCTGGAGTCCGGCATCGTAGGCATACGCCGGCACTGCCAAGGTGTATTTAGCGCCCTCCAAATTAGGACCTACCACGACCACCGAGCCGTCGGCCACGTACCGGCTGCGGTCGGCTTCCTGTGCCGGCATCCAGTTGCCCAGGAACACATCGATGTCCTTGTTCTGCAAAGACGCAAATGTCACCGGAACGGACAGGACGGTGATGGACGGCGAATAGCCGATACTGCGCAGCAGCTGGCCGACCAGCGCCGTGGTCGCAGTGACATCGGTCCACCCCACATCGGAAAAGCGCACGTTGCGGCAGCTGGCCGGCTCGCCGCTGCCGCTCGGTGCGGCGGCGTGGCTGGCCGAAAATACAACGAGGAGCAGACTGAGAGCGAACGCCGTGCAGCGCCCGACCGGCGCTTCACGGCGCTTGACCTGAGCGAAGCCGGGGCGGCATGATTGAACGTGAACTGCAGACTTTGAATGGTCGTTTAACGAGATCTGGTTGGCGCTCACCCATGCTTCCCTAGTGATTGAAAATATAGGTATTAACCTTGTTGCCCCATCTTAGTCGGTACTCGATCCGGGCGTCCACAAAAGCTCAGCGGAAGCTCTAGAGGCCATAAAATTGAACACTCAATCAACGATTCCACCGGAGACGCCGCTCGAGCCGCCGGAAGAATTCCGGCGCCGCCAGCTGATCGAGGTGACCATCGATAGCCTAGCTGAACTTGGCTATGTCGGCACGACGCTTGCGCAGATCGCCGGCCGGGCCGGGGTCTCCCCAGGATTGGTGGCGCATTACTTCGGCGACAAGGACGGCTTGCTCGATGCAGCGTTTCGGTCCTTGGCGCGGCGCGTGGGCGATCACGTCCGTGCACGGCTGCGGCAGATCAGCACTCCGCGCGCCCGTATTCAGGCCGTGATCGACGCGAATTTGTCGCAAGAGGAATTCGCACAGAGAACCGGTACCGCCTGGCTGGCGTTCTGGGGCCAGGTTCTGCAAGTGCCGAGCTTGAAGCGAGTTCAGTCCGTGTATCAACGGCGCACGTTGACCAATTTGCGCAGCTCGTTGAAGAATCTCGTACCGCCGGATGAAGCGCAAAGCTTGGCTACCATGATTGCCGCGATGATCGACGGTGTATGGCTGCGCGCGGCGCTCTCGGGGTGGCGCGAGGCGGACAGCGAAAGCGCACGCGCGTTGTTGACGGAGTTCGTCGACGGGCGCCTGAAGGCCGTCGGCAATTCGGGGTCGAGCGCAGCGCCAAGCGCCGGCGCGTCGCAGGGGCAGTGCGCCGCGCCGCCCGGGCCCGGCGAGCGCTTTGCATCCTTCAACCCGGCAACCGGCGAGGTGCTCGGTTACGTTACGGTGGCGGGCGCCGCCGAGGTCAACGCCGCCGTGCGCGCTGCGCAGCGCGGCCAAGCGAAGTGGGCGGCCATGACCGGGCCCGAGCGTGCGCGGATTCTGCGCCGCACGGCCGAGATCCTGCGATCGCGCAATCGCGAGCTTGCCGAACTCGAGTCCCGCGACACCGGTAAGCCCATCCAAGAGACCCTCGTTGTGGATGTCATGTCGGGCGCCGATTGTCTCGAGTATTTTGCCGCGCTTGCGCAGAGCTTGAGCGGCGAGCACATCGACCTCGGCGCCCAAGCGTTCGGCTACACGCGCCGTGAACCTTTAGGGATAGTCGCCGGCATCGGCGCTTGGAATTATCCGCTGCAGATCGCGTGTTGGAAAGCCGCGCCGGCGCTTGCCTGCGGTAACGCCATGATCTTCAAGCCTGCAGAACTGACGCCGTTCACCGCGGTGAAGCTCGAAGAGATTTTCCTCGAGGCCGGGCTACCGCCGGGCGTCTTCCGCGTGGTGCAAGGATTTGCGGATACGGGACGGCTGCTCACGCGCCATCCCGAGATTCGCAAGGTGTCGCTCACGGGTGAGGTCGGTACTGGTAAGGCGGTCATGGCGGACGCAGCAAACACGCTCAAGAACGTCACGCTGGAACTTGGCGGCAAGTCGCCGTTGATCATCTTCGAAGACGCGAAGTTGGACAACGCGGTATCCGGCGCTCTACTCGCCAATTTTTATTCTTCGGGCCAGGTGTGCTCGAACGCCACGCGGGTATTCGTGCACTCATCGATCAAGGCGGCCTTTCTGGAGCGCTTGGTGAAGCGAGTGAGCGCCATGCGCGTCGGCGACCCGATGGATCCCGCGACGCAAGTGGGCGCTCTAGTCTCGGAGCAGCACATGCAGAAAGTGCTCTCCTACATCGATCGCGGGCGCGCCGAAGGCGCTCGCCTATTGATCGGCGGTAATCGTGTTACCGCCGGCGGTTTGGATAAAGGCTATTTCGTCTCTCCGGCGGTGTTCGACAATTGCCGCGACGATATGGGAATCGTGCGCGAAGAGATTTTCGGTCCCGTCATGTCGGTCCTCACGTTCGATCACGAACGAGAAGTCATCGAGCGCGCCAACGCCACTGAATTCGGGCTGGCGGCCGGCGTATTCACCAACGACCTGACCCGCGGTCATCGCGTCATCGCGCAGTTGCAGGCCGGTACGTGCTGGATCAATCACTACAACGTGACGCCGATCGAATTGCCGTTCGGCGGCGTCAAAATGTCCGGTCTCGGCCGGGAAAACGGCCGAGCCGCCATTGAGCACTACACGCAGCTGAAGAGCGTGTACGTGGCAATGAAAGATGTTGAAGTGCCGTACTAGGCGCCTGACGAGGGAGCAGGAGTTGGTAAATGAGAATTTCGATTACGTGATCGTGGGCGCGGGTTCGGCCGGGTGCGTGCTTGCGGATCGCCTCTCTGCGGATGGTTCTCGCCGGGTGTTGTTGTTGGAATACGGCGGCTCCGACCGGTCCATCTTCATTCAAATGCCGTCGGCCTTGTCGATTCCGATGAACATGCCGAAATACAACTGGTTCTATCACACGGAACCGGAGCCGCATTTGAATGGGCGCCGCATGCATACCCCGCGCGGCAAGGTCTTGGGCGGATCGTCGTCGATCAACGGTTTGGTCTACATCCGCGGTAATCCTCAGGATTTCGAGCGCTGGGCCAGCGAGGGCGCAGCGGGTTGGTCGTACCGCGATGTGTTGCCGTATTTCAGGCGCGCCGAAACTCGCGAGGAAGGCGGCGATGAATACCGCGGCAGCGGCGGCAAGCTGCAAACGAGCTACGGGAGCCTCCGCAATCCCTTGCATGCCGCCTGGCTGGCGGCGGCCGCCCAGGCCGGCTATCCGCAATCCGCGGACATCAACGGTTTCCAGCAAGAAGGCTTCGGCAGGATGGACATGACGGTGGGAAGCGGGCGGCGCTGCAGCGCCGCCAACGCCTACCTCCGCCCGGCGATGAAAAGACCGAATCTCAAGGTGCAGATGCATGCACTGGCGACTCGCATCGTGTTTGAGGGCCGCCGTGCGCGCGCACTCGAGTACACGCACGGCGGCCGCAGCCACCGGGTTCAGGTCGCTGCAGAGGTGATCCTCTGCGGCGGGCCGGTCAATTCGCCGCAGTTGTTGAAACTGTCGGGCGTTGGGCCCGCGGCCGAGCTGCGCGCTCTCGGCATCGATGTGGTGCGCGATTTGCCGGGGGTAGGCGAGAATCTCCAGGATCACCTGGAGTTCTATTTCCAGGTCGCCTGCAAGGAGCCCATTACGCTCTATTCATCGATCAATCTGTGGAGTCGCGCGTTGATCGGCGCGCGTTGGCTGCTGCGCAAGGACGGTCTGGGCGCCACCAATCACTTCGAGACCTGCGGCTTCATTCGCAGCCGGCCGGGAATCGAGTATCCCGACATTCAATATCACTTTTTACCGATGGCGGTTGCGTACGACGGATCGACGTTGGCGCAGGAGCATGGCTTTCAGGCTCACGTCGGGCCGATGCGCTCGAGAAGCCGCGGCTGGGTACGCCTGGCGTCGACCGATCCATTCGACAAACCGCGGATCTTGTTCAATTACTTGAGCCAGCCGGACGATTGGGCCGAGATGCGCGCCTGCGTGCGGTTGACGCGCGAGATCTTCGCGCAAGCAGCCTTCGACCGCTACCGTGGCCGGGAAATTCAACCGGGCGCCGAGGTGCAATCGGACGAGCAGATCGACGCATTCATCCGCGCCAAGGTGGAGAGCGCGTACCACCCATCATGCTCCTGCAAGATGGGCAGTCCGCAGGACCCCATGGCGGTCGTCGATCCGCAAACGCGGGTGTACGGTCTCGAGGGGCTGCGCGTGGTCGATTCATCGATCATGCCGTCCATCACCACGGGTAACTTGAACGCGCCTACCATCATGCTTGCCGAAAAGGCTGCGGACCACATCCTTGGGGCGCGCATGCTCGCGCCCGCGGCGGTGCCGTTCTACCGGTCGGCGATCTGGCAGACGGCGCAGCGCTGATCGTTCCACTCGAACAGGTGCACAAGGGGGCTTATGAAGTGCAGCGTGAAGGTGATTTGGCGCACGCCTGCTGCATCCGCGTCTGCCCGCTAAGACGCGGGATAATACTCCGCGGCGATCTCGCGGAGAACGCCCGTCACATAGCCGGCGAACGAGCGCCACACCTCGAGATGGAATGCCTGCTCTTGCGTACGCCAGAGCACGATGTCCGCCTTGGCGAAGACCGTACGGGTGCACATGCCGACGGGGAACTCACCGAGGTCCAGATCCAGCGGACAGGCGCCGCTCAGGATGGTCGCCGCCTGCGAGCCGCTTACTTGGAGTGCAAATTGCCGATGACTGACATCCACCAGTGCATGCGGGATGGCCGCCAACGGGCGCTCGAGCGCGCTCAACGTCGCCGCCGCCGGTTCGCCGGGCGCAAGGTCCAATAGCAGGTATTCATCAGGCCCCAGCCATAGCGTGGCGCGGGTTGCGCGGGCGTTCGCTCGGCAGGCTTGCTCTGAAAACGCCGCACCCCATACGGGTAACAGCGCCGCTCGCGCTGCGGCGTCTCCGTAGAACGCGAACCGCGCGGCAGGCGGCAGGGCTTTGAGCCATTCGGCGGCAGGCACCGTGGGCACTCGACGCGTCGCCGTGTCAACCATTGATGCGCGCTCCGGCGGGATCGTAGAAAACCGGCGATGTCACTTCAACCTCGAGGTCGCCGCCGGGCATGGGTACATAGAGCGTTTGCCCCATTCTTGCGCGGCCGGCGGCGACCAACGCCAGCGCGATGGGATATCCCAACACGCTGCTGGCATAGGAGGAGGTCACGTGTCCGATGAGTTCCATCGGCGGCTGTTGACCGGCCTTGGCGGCGACTTGCGCGCCTTCGTCGAGCACCACCCCGGTATTGCGCGGGCGCAATCCGACGAGTTGTTTGCGGTTCGGATCCTGCATCGAGGCGCGGGCCAAAGAGCGCTTGCCGACGAAGTCCTGCTTGGTCTTGCCGATCGCCCAGCTGAGGCCCGCATCGTCAGGCGTCACCGTACCGTCGGTGTCCTGACCCACGATGATGTAGCCCTTTTCGGCGCGCAACACATGCATGGCCTCGGTGCCGTATTCCACCATGCCGTGCCTCTGCCCGGATGCGTAGATCGCTTCCCACACCGCAGCGCCAAAATCGGCGGGGACGTTCACTTCGAAGCCCAACTCGCCGGTGAAGCTGACGCGGAACAGCATCATGGGGACGCCGCAGATCGATCCACGCTCCGCGCTCATATGCGGCATGGCGGCGGCGCCGATATCGACGCCTTCGACCAAGGATTCCAGAACGCTGCGCGATCGAGGTCCCTGTACCGCGATCACCGCCCACTGCTCGGTGGTCGACGTGAGCCACACCTTGAGGTCCGGCCATTCGGTTTGACGGTAGTCCTCCATCATGGCCAACACGCGCGGTGCACCGCCGGTGGTAGTGGTCACGTGGAAGCGATCGGCGGCGAGACGCGCCACCACGCCATCATCGTAGATGAATCCGTCGTCGCGGCAGAGTATCCCGTAGCGCGAGCGGCCGACGGCGAGGTTCGTCCAGCTGTTGATGTACAGTCGATTCATGAATTCGGCGGCATCCGCACCGACGATTTCGATCTTGCCCAATGTCGACGCATCGAAGATGCCGCAGGCGTTGCGCACGGCGAGGCACTCGCGCGCCACGGCCGCGTGCATGTCCTCACCGGCGCGAGGGAAATAGCGCGCGCGCTTCCAGAAACCCACGTTCTCGAAAACGGCGCCTTTGACCGTCGCCCATTCGTGCATGGGCGTCGTGCGCAGCGGATCGAACAGATCGCCGCGCGAGATGCCGGCGAAAACACCGAAACTCACCGGCGTGTAGGGCATGCGAAAGGTCGTGTGGCCCACTTGCGGGAGGGCGCGGTCGAGCTTCTGCGCCACGATCGACATCGCGTTGAGATTCGACGTCTTGCCCTGATCGGTGGCCATACCGGTGGTGGTGTAGCGCTTGACGTGTTCGATCGACTGGAATCCCTCACGCGTGGCGAGTGCGAGATCCTTGGTGGTCACGTCGTGCTGCCAATCCACGAATGCCTTGTCTTTGCTCGGGCCGGGCGCTGCCGGCAGGGCTCCAAGATATGCATCGCTGCTGCGCGCCTCGGCCTCCACCACGAAGCGGCGAGATGCGCGAATGGGATCGTGAGCCGCCGCCGCCCCAGCCTCGGCACCATCCGCCAGCGCCTCCGCTAGCCCAAAGACGCCGCGGCAGGCGCCGGCCGAACGCTCGTTCTCCGCCGATTGACCGGGCACAAACGCTTGCAGCTTGTCGCTCCACGCGAGTTTGCCGCGCGATTGGGAAAACAGGTGCACGCTCGGCGTGAAGCCGCCCGACATCAACACCGCATCGCAGTCGAAACTTTGTCCGGAGCGTACCGCGCCGCCGCCGGTTCGTCCGAGCGTGATGCGGTTGACCCGTAGATCGCCGTTGGTGCCGAGCACGGTGGAGGCGGGGATGACATTGATGCCGGCTCGGCGTGCAGCCTCGGGCAATGCGCCTGCCGGTGCCTGCCGCACGTCGGCAATGGCGGTCACGGCGACGCCGGCGGCATGCAGATCGAGCGCGGCCTGGTAGGCGGCATCGGCGGCGGTCACGACGACCACCCGGTTGCCCACCCGGACGCCATACCGGTTCAGATAGGTCTGGCCGGCTCCAGCCAACAAGATGCCCGGCCGGTCGTTGCCCGGAAATACCAAGGGCCGCTCGATGGCGCCGGTGGCCAACACCACCGCGCGCGCTCGAACCTGCCACAACCGCTCCCGCGGTTGGCCGGAAGCGGGCTGCATCAGATGATCGGTGAGGCGTTCGTTCAGACCGATGAAATTGTGCGGGAAATAGCCGAACGCCGTCGTGCGGGCGAGCAGGGTGACGCGCGGATTGGATTGCAAGGCTGCGATGGAGCGCTGCACCCACGCGGACCCCGAATCCCCGTCGATGCGCGCGGCGACGTCGCCCAACAAGCTGCCGCCGAAAGCTGCCTGCTCGTCGCACAGCATGACGCCGGCGCCGCTGTCGGCGGCCGCCAGCGCTGCGGCGATGCCAGAGGGTCCCGCGCCCACGACCAGTACGTCGCAGTGTGCGTAGCGCTGCGCATAGCGGTCGGGATCGGGGCGGGTCGGCGCTTCGCCCAGGCCGGCGGCGCGGCGAATGATCGGTTCATACAAGGCCTTCCAGGCCTTTTGCGGCCACTTGAAGGTCTTGTAGTAGAAGCCGGCCGGAAAGAACGCTGATAATACGTCGTTCACACGTCCGACGTCGGTCTGCAGGCTGGGCCAGCGGTTTTGGCTTGCCGCGCGCAAACCGTCGTACAGTTCGACCTGGGTGGCTCGAAGATTCGGCGTGTAGCGCGCCGCATCCCGGCTGACCGTCACCAAGGCATTGGGTTCCTCAGAGCCCGCCGACAATATTCCGCGCGGACGATGATACTTGAACGACCGCGCGACCAGGTGCACGCCGTTGGCGAGCAGGCCCGAGGCCAGCGTATCGCCGATGAACCCCGGATAGGTCTTGCCATCGAACGTGAATCGCAGTGGCGCCGACCGATCGATGCGCCCGCCGCTTGCGTTGCGCGAATTCACGGCGTGTTCTCCGCTGCCGCGTGCGGCGGCGCGGCCGCCAATTTCGGCGGCGGCTCGCCGGTCTTATAGGTCGCCAAGAAATGGTCCGTGGTCGTGTCACGCAGCGCATTGAAAAAGCGTCCGCAACCGCGTGCGTGGCGCCACCGTTCGGCGTAGATGCCCTTGGTATTGGCGCGCATGTAAAGAAAATCGGTCCATGCTTGATCGTCGAGTTCCGCAGGCCTTGCGGCTCGCGTGAGATGTGCTTGGCCGCCGTACGTGAATTCGATTTCCGGCCGTTTCCCGCAGAAGGGGCAGACGATGAGCAGCACCGTGAGTCTCTCAGTGAGCCACGGCGGCGGCCGCGGCCTCGTCGATCAGGTAGCCGTCGCGAAATCGCTCGATGGTGAACGGCGCATTGATCGGATGCGGCTCGTCGCGAGCGATGGTCCACGCAAATACGTGCGCTGAACCGGGAGTCGCCTTGAAGCCGCCCGTGCCCCAGCCGCAATTCACGTACAGGCCCTTCACCGGGGTCTTCCCGATGATGGGCGAGCGATCCGGCGTCACGTCGACGATGCCGCCCCAGTTGCGCATCATTCGCATGCGCCGAAAGGTCGGGAACAATTCGCAGATGGCATCCAGCGTATGGTTGTTGATATGCAGTGCTCCACGCTGCGTATACGACGTGTATGCGTCGGTGCCGGCGCCGATCACGAGTTCGCCCTTGTCGGATTGGCTGATGTAAGCGTGAATGGTGTTCGACATCACCACGCACGGGAAAATCGGCTTGATCGGTTCGGACACGAACGCCTGCAACGGATAGCTCTCCAAAGGCAAGCGTACCCCGGCCAGGTCCAAGACGACGCTCGTGTTGCCGGCGGCCGAGACGCCGATCTTGCGCGTACGGATGAGGCCGCGTGACGTTTCCAAGGCTTCCACCGCGCCGGCGGCGTCGCGTTTGATGCCGGTGACTTCGCAATTCTCGATGATGTCGACGCCCAATGCGTCGGCGGCGCGCGCATAACCCCACGCAACGGCATCGTGCCGCGCGGTGCCGCCCCGCCGCTGCAGGGCGGCGCCGAGCACCGGATAGCGAATGTTGTCCCCGATGTTGAGCGGCGGGCAAAAAGCCTTGGCTTGCGCCGGTTCGAGCCACTCGTTGTCGACGCCGTTGCAACGGTTGGCATGCACGTGACGCTTGATCACCTGAATGTCGTGAACTGTGTGCGCCAGCATCATGACGCCGCGCGGCGAGAACATGACGTTGTAGTTCAGCGACTGGGACAGGGTCTCCCACATGTTGACGGAGTGATTATAGAGGGCGGCGCTTTCCTTGAAGAGATAATTGGATCGGATGATGGTCGTATTGCGGCCGGTATTGCCGCCGCCGATCCAGCCTTTCTCGAGCACCGCGACATTGGTCAAGCCATGCTCTTTCGCCAGATAATAGGCCGCACCCAAGCCGTGTCCGCCGCCGCCTACGATGACGGCATCATAAGAGGCCTTGGGCTCGGCCTTGCGCCATTGCTTCTGCCAGCCGAGGTGGCCGGAAAGGCTGCGCCGGATCAGCGCCAGCGCTGAAAATGATTGCCTGTTCATGAGTTCGGCGTTGGTTCCATTAGGCGCGAAGTTCCTTGTTCTCCGGATCGTAGGGTGAGTCTACGAGAACCGTGGCGCGTTTGCGTTCGCCGAGTATTTCGATTTGCAGCTCGCCGCCGACGCTCGCGAACTCAGGCTTGACGTAACCCAAACCTAAGCTCTTGCCCAAGGCGTGCCCATAGTAGCCGGCGGTCGCACGGCCGATGAGCGTGCCGTCGGCAGCGAACAGGGGTTCGTTTCCCAGGGGGTCGGCGTCCTTGACGTCGTGAACTTCGAACGTGATGAAGCGATGCGGCACGCCGTTCTTCAACTGTTGCTCGAGGGCTTCCTTGCCGATGAAGGCACCCTTGTTCAAGCGCACGAAGCGATCCAGCCCCGCTTCGTAGGGAGTGTAATCGGTGCTCAAGTCCGTGCCCCACATGCGATAGGACTTTTCCAAGCGCAGCGATTCCATGGCGCGCATTCCGACCATTCCGATGTTGCACTCCTTGCCGGCGGCGAAGATGGCATCGAACAGGTGATGCGCGTACTCGATAGGAAAATGCAACTCCCAGCCCAGCGCGCCCACGAAATTCACGCGCAGCAAGTACACGTCCACGGCCAGACCGACTTCGGCGACTTGACCGGTCAGCCAGGGAAATGCGGCGTTGTCCAGCGGTACGTCGGTGAGTTGCGCCAGCACATCGCGCGAACGCGGCCCGGCGAGAACGAAGCAGCCGCGGCTCGTCGTAATGTTTTTCAACGAAACACGGTTCGCCGGATGGCCGCCCCGCGGGTGGCCGCCCGTCACCTCATCCTGCGGCAACATCTGCTGCAGGTAATCGCTGTCGTACCGTTCCGCCGCACCGGCGCTCACCACGTAGTAGTGCTGATCGGCAATCTTGGTGATCGTGAACTCCGAGCGGATGCCGCCGCGCCGAGTCAGCGCGTGGCACAATGCGATGCGTCCGATCTTCGTGGGCACCTTGTTCGCGACCAAGCCGTCGAGCCACGCTTCCGCGCCCGGGCCGGTCACTTCGTGCTTGGTGAACGGAGTGAGGTCTATCACGCCGACATCCTGGCGCATGCGTCGCGCCTCGGCGCCGACATGCTCGAAGTAATTCGAACGCCGGAAACTCCACGTGTCCGTCGGGGAGACGCCCGGAGGAGCAAACCAGTTGGCGCGCTCCCAGCCGTAGCGCTGGCCGAACACTGCTCCCATGCGCGCGAGCTTGTCGTACACAGGGCTGGTCTTGGCGGGCCGCGCATCGGCGCGTTCTTCGTCCGGATAGTGAATGACGAAGACGTTCCGGTAGGTTTCTTCGTTCTTTTTAACGACGTAACGCTTGCTGGTATAGGGACCATAGCGCCGCGGATCGACGGCCATCATGTCGATGCCCGGCTCACCCTCGACGATCCACTCCGCCAGCTGCCAGCCGGAGCCGCCGGCCGCGGTTATGCCGAAGCTGTGGCCTTCGTTGAGCCAGAGATTCCTGGCTCCCCAGGCGGGACCGATCAGGGGGCTGCCATCCGGGGTGTAGGCGATCGGACCATTGACGATGTCCTTGATGCCGCAGTTGGCGAGCGAGGGAACGCGGCGCTGCGCGGCCTCGACGTACGGCAGCAGCCGCTCCAAATCGCCCTCGAACAAGCTCTTGCCGAACCAATCGGGGACGCCGTCGGCGAATCGCGCGGGGGCACCGACCTCGTAGGGACCCAAGATCCAGCCCAGCCGCTCTTCACGCAGGTAGTAAGACTGGTCCGACTCGCGCAACACCGCGAGTTCACGCCCGCCTTGTCGGCGGTAAGCCTTCAATTCGGGCGATTCGTCGTACACGATGTATTGGTGCTCGACGGGTATCGAAGGGACGTTCAGACCGAAGAAGCGCCCGGTCTGGCGCGCGTAGTTCCCCGTCGCGCAGACCACGTGCTCGGCGACGATATCGCCTTTGTTGGTCGTCAGGTGCCATTCGCCGGACGGCGTGCGTTTGACGGCGGTAACCTCGGTGTGTTCATGGATTTCGGCGCCGCGCGCGCGCGCCCCTTTGCGCAGCGCCATGGTCAGGTCGGCGGGCGCAATATGGCCGTCGTCCGGGTGATATAGCGCGCCGATGATGTTGGGGGTATCCCGGCCATTGCCGAGTTCGATCAACGGCCACAGGTCGCGCACCTCTTGCGGGCCGATCATCTGAAACGGCACGCCGATGGTGTTCGCCGTGCCGCAGTACTTCTGGTATTCGTCCATGCGGTCGCGGTTGGTCGCGAGCCGCAGATTGCCGGTGACGTGGAAACTGACATCTTGGCCGGTTTCCGCCGGCAATCGCTTGTAAAGGTCGACGGAATATTTGTGGAGCTGCCCGACCGTGTAGCTCATGTTGAAGAGAGGCAGCAATCCCGCCGCGTGCCACGTTGATCCCGCGGTCAACTCGGCCCGCTCCAACAGCACAGCGTCGGTCCATCCCTTCAAGGCCAAGTGATACAGCGTACTGACGCCGACCACACCGCCGCCAATGACGACGACGCGGGCATGAGTTTTCATGTGCTTGATCTCCCAACGCAAATGCGTCCCGCAGTGTAGCGAGCCATAGGCCAAACATGAGGCTAATTGCGACAGTCCCTTACGGAAACGCGCCAAGCATTGGCGCGGCCGCTGACGTTACCCTCAGGAAGCCCAGCGTTCCGTATCTGGAAACGACATATATTTGTCGGAATTTGGCATCTGTAGAGCCGTGAAGGCATAATGCAAGAAACGATCAGCTGTCTGCTTCAATTCGGAGGCTCCTGTGGATGCGCCGGTTGTACTGCGCAAGTGCAAGTACGCGTTTCTGACGCTGCCGAATTATTCTTTGATTGCGGTTGCGAACGCCCTCGAACCGCTGCGCATGGCGAATCGTCTGGTCGGCAGGGATGTCTACGAATGGTCGGTCATCAGCATCGACGGACGCGCAACCGACGCCAGCAGCGGTCTCAATTTGTCGCCCACCGGGACGCTCGACAAGTTGCCGGCGGTCGACATCGTCTTCGTCTGCGGCGGCATCAATGTTCGCGAGGCCGTCTCACCGGCGCTGCTTGCCGCCTTACGCCGGCTCGCGGATCGCCGGGTTCCCTTGGGCGGCTTGTGCACCGGCGGCTACGCGCTTGCTCGTGCCGGGCTTCTCGACAATTTTCGCGCCACGATTCACTGGGAAAACCTCTCGGCCCTGCGCGAGGAGTTTCCGCGGGTACGAATCAACGACCAGCTATTCACCATCGATCGCGACCGGTACACCTGCTCGGGCGGCACGGCACCGCTCGATCTCATGCTCCATCTCATTCAATCGAAGCTGGGGCCGCGGATTTCGCAATTGGTGTCCGAGCAATTCATCGTCGAGCGCGTACGCAAGGATACGGACCGCCAGTACGTCCCGCTGCGGGCACAAATCGGTATTTCGCATCGCGGCCTCATCCGAGTCGCGCAACTCATGGAAGAAAACATCGAGAAACCGCTGTCCCTCGAACAGATTGCGAGAGCGACCGGCCTATCGCGCCGCCAAATCGAGCGGCTCTTCAAGCGCGACCTGAACTGCGTGCCGAAGCGCTACTATTTGGAAATGCGGCTGCGTCGGGCGCGGGAACTTCTGCTGCAGACCTCGATGCCCATCATGGATATTACTGCCGCCTGCGGCTTTCAATCGCCGCCGCATTTCTCCAAATGCTACCGCAATCAATTCGGCTACCCCCCGAGCGCCGAGCGCAAGCCGGGCGCCGCGGCGCGCGCGCCGCTCGAGCCATCCGGCGGGTACGAAGCGCTGCTCGGGCGTTATTCCAACGGCGATCGTTAGGGCGGCGGCGTGGAGGAGCGGGCTCAAGCCAGGCTGCGCGCCGCTTACGGGGAAGCCTGGGGCGCGCTGCGCGCGGGTCGCGCCGCGACCGCGGAGCGCCAACTGCGTGCCATTCAGGCCGCAGCGCCGGGGGAGGTCAACAGCCTGCGCCTGCTCGGGGTGGCGCTGCTCGATCAGGACAAGGTGGCGCAGGCGGTCGAAACACTCGAACGCGCCGTAGCCTCGGCGCCTGAATTTTGGCATGCGCGCACCGACCTTGCGCGCGCCTATCGCCGCGCCGGACGGCTGGAGGCAGCACGCGAGGAACTTCAGCGGGTCGTCGCGGCCGAACCGGGACTCGAGGCCGCCTGGCTGGCCTATGGCGACGTGCTCGTCGAGCTTCAAAAATATCCGGATGCAAGGGTGGCTTATGAGCGCGCGCGACGGTGCGACCCCTACGCTGGCCGTATCGAGGAAGCGACCGCCGCTCTCACGGCCGAGGACCGCAAGACGGCCGAGTTCATTTTTCGCGGCAGGCATTCACCTGCCTGACGGATCCGATCAATGGGACCGGCTTCAACATCGGCGACGCCAGAGTCTACGGCGTGGAATCGAACGTCAAGTACCAGGCGACCGCGTTCTTGAGCTTGGAATTCTCGGGAAGCTACAACGACTCGCACATCATCACGAATGCATTCGAGAACGCGAGTTTTCAGGTGACGCCCGGCGAACGATTGCCCTATGTCCCGTACCTGGACTTCAGCGCGAACGCCCGCTACGAACGGCCGCTCAAGGATAGTCTCAAGGGATACGTTCAATACGACATCGCGCACAAGGGCGACATGTGGAACTCTTTGCAAACGAACGGTTCGAACGGCCTTCCGCGCGTCCTGCAACCGGGCTATTCGGTCATGAACTTGCGTCTCGGCCTCAATGAAGCCGAATCCCACTGGATGACCGAGTTCTACATCACGAACCTCGCGAATAAGAATGCGGTCATCTACACCAACGAGGGCAACTACGACCTGCGCTACACCCGGAACGAGCCGCGCGTGTTCGGTCTTCGCCTGAGCTACCGGTGGGGCAAGGCAGAGTAGCTCGCCTCCGTCACGTCGTTTATGGGGTCGAAAAGGTCGCTTCGAGGCAACGCGGCTCCGAAGATAGCGTCCATACTGGATGGGGATCCGAAAGCCGCTGCGCCGCGATGCCAACGGGGGAGGCGGCCCTGCTAACACTTCGGGAGAGCGACAATGGACGAGGTACACACGCAAACCGGTCACGCGCGCCGTCCGAGCGGTCGCGACGCGAAGCGCGCTTCGCGTGCCGCACGGGCGGCCGCGTCGATTCCCTATATCACGCGCAAGATCCCTTACTACGAGGTCTTGACCGAAGAA